>JGI24129J20441_1000059_pt1 | contig 26460 bp, 18 predicted proteins | sample BarGraNGADG00211_FD_20441 | JGI IMG/M metagenome (IMG submission 20441) | reverse complement strand
GGCATTCAACAAGCATGTATTCCTTTCATGCATCCAGCAAGCAAGCGCGTTGTAACATCTCCACACAGGAGAGTATAGCCGGCGATCGTGAACACTGAAAACGGTTAGAGAGGAGAGGACCGTCCGTGCTCTTTTCATAGACAATTCTCTTCTTGTGGTTTCTGCAACTAGAGTTCTGTGATTCTGTGTCCGCAAACCCGCATGGTTATGTAGGGCACTCAGGATTACACGATATTGATTGCAGGGTGAGTTCCTGACGATCCGGACGAACGGTTGATGACAGACGGAGACCGTTTTGGATCAGGAACGGCAGAAGTGTCAGTCAGACAGCGGCGTCATCGCAAATCCGACAATTTGGCCACGAATCGGAGAATTTGGCAATGAACCCGGTTCTTGGGGAACGAACCAGGAAAACACGGGGCGAATCCACGCCAATTGGAGGTCCGAAGTTGTAGAGTCAAGAACATTGATACAAGCTCTTTCTCAACCATCTTGTCTTGCTAACGCTTCTTACATTAGAATCCTGTAATCCCACGTTCGCAAACTCGCATAGTTGCGTAGGGCATTTGAAATGCATCGACTTTGTTTGTCGCAGTCACTTGAAACAGCGAGGGAGAGAATGGTCTGTTCGCAGAAGATCATGTATACTTTGACACCAAGTATTCTGAGAAGGTCTCTGCTCCAATTTGGCGACTCTTACGTCGCATGCCCGCCCAGATAGTATTCCCCCCATCTTCTGTGATATGTTTCCCTTCATAGGCTTCAACCAGGATATCGCCGGTTGTCACGTGTTTCAAACCAAACTCTTTTACGTACGAGGAGATGTCCTTCAGATTATTACTTGCGACGATACCCCCAGTGGTTTTTGCCAAGGCAATGCAAGCTGCTTCACCTTTCCCGATAACAACGTGCCCCTTGGGAGGGATTCTCGACAAAGTGTAATATAGAGCATAGGCTTCAGTACCAGCCTTTATTGCTTCGATCACAACTTGTTTTTGCGCGAATAGGGTATCTATTGTGATGTTGAATGGTGGAAGTCTTGGAAAAGACAGTTCGTCATATACCTGTTCAGGTATCACGACTCGTCCTGGATAGAGTCTAGTTAATAGACTTTCTTTGCCGACCCACAGGAATGCTGACAAACAGTCAGTATCGAAGAAGAGCAAATCAGTCAACTGATTCGCTCCCCTCTGACGCTTCACCATAGACAAGGTCAGATCTGAAAGCCTCTAGCAATAGCTCTTCGTACTTGCCGTTCGAAATCAACCCCTCTTTCAAGCTTTCTTCTGCTTGCTGGACGTAATAGCCGTAAGTCATGTGTTGTTTTTCCAGTGGTAGTGGCTTGTACAGAGAATCGTCATACCCCAGATTGCGGGCAGAGTTGATTACGTCATGTCTCATGGGTTCTGCTTCTTGGCTAGTGAGCTCCTTCTCTTCAACTAGCCGGAATAGGATAGCTTGCCTGCTGACTCCGAAATGCTGTTCGAGCTTCACAACATTGCCAACAGTCAATCTATCATCAGCTTTTTGCTTGATCTGCCCAATTTCTCCTGTCAATGCATCAGGCGGCATCAGGAAATATGAAGCAAACTGGTCGGCTTCTCTTTCGATGTCGCTGCCAACGCCAATCTTCCGGGAACAAATCGCCGTTGACAAGCTATTATCGAAATACACATGAAACAATTCATGCGCCATGGAAAAACGCTGCCTGCCAACGGACATGGCCGAGTTAATCGCGATGACCGTGCAGCTGTCTCCTTTGACACACATCCCGCTAAGTCTATCGCCCATTGGATAGAGTACCATCGTGAAGTGCTTTGAGCGCTCAATGTTGGCGATTACCAATTCGAGGATATCGACAGGAGATGATGCATCTCTGCCAAGCTGCTTGCGTAAGCCGACAGCCTTCTTCCACAAGTCCATTTTATCCACTATTGGGACCGCCTTCTTCCAGCCTTGTCATAAAGTCGCTGTTCAATGCAATCCTATTGATGGCACTAATGGTTTCCAGATCCTCTTCATCGATTTCACTTGCTCTAAGTGCAAGAGACAGCGGTTTCATGTTACAGACACCTTCGCTAAACACTGACAAATCAACACCAAACAGAGTAGCCAGTTTTTCGAGCGACCCGGCACTTAGAGCCCTTTCGCCTGACTCAAACTTTGAAATAAGACTCTGGTCCACTTGCAGATAGTGGGCAATGTTGTCTTGTGTAAATCCGCTTCCTTCGCGGAGTGACTTCATTGTTGCGCCAACACTAGCTTTCGTTTTGTTCATGGCCACACCTCCCCTTGCAAAACTAGTATATGCTGCCGTTGTCATAAAAGCAAGAGCCAAATCATTGGTCATTATGACAGTCAGAATTCGGAAGTCAGATTCCTCAACGGAAACAATGCTTCTTTATTGACAATTTGGAGAAGAATCTCTGTCGCGGCATATACTATGCCGAACAGTTGCTTGCTCATCAGGCATCAGAAAGCCCTGTACTTCACAATCCATCAGTCCGAACGGCAAGAATACTGAGAAAGGTTGGCTGCGAATCGGGGGATTTGGAGATGGACCCTTTGTCCGGGGAATGAACAGACAACGTAGAAGACGAAGCAGTAGAGGCCAGGGAGAGCATCGGGGGCGACAGAGCAACGGGCTTGTCTGGTCTTTCCGAGTTGCTATGCTTCTTAGTTAGGATGGCTGCTCAAGCAGTACTATGGTCGCCAGGAACAAATTCGTGGCATAGTTGGGGGGCACAAACGTGCTTATAGACAAACAGATACTGGGCCCGGGCGTTACTGACATCACGCTTCTGCTCGATATTCTTCCTGCAGGTGAGGCGAAGAGCAGCGTAAGTCCAGCAATGGCAAGAATACTCTCATACTACTACGTGCCGGGGTTGCATCTGGTGCGCACGCCACGTTGCATCGGATTCAACATGCCTCCGTATCATGTGATTGTTACCCGAGGGCTACGGTCCAAGAGCAACATTGTTGTCGGGTTCTGCGCTCCGAAGCTGATGCCTAAGTACGATGATTCACGTAACCTGATCTGCGTTGTCTTCAATAGACCGGATTTTAGGAAGTGGTTCTATGCACCACAAGGGCTCTGGGGACCGAGAACACAGATGATGGACTGGGCAAGAGATCTCTTTGGCGATACGAAATCCGTGAAGATCCTCTGGCCAAGAGTGCTTGCGGTCATGTCTGCTTCATTGATGAGCCATAGTGCAGAAGAACCCTGCCTTCTCGTGACCAACGACCAACAGCTCCTTACGCATCAAGCGGATATCCAGAAGATGTTTCTGGGACATCCTGTGCACATCGTGACAGAAGCCGAAGCTCTGAGGATACTCGATCTTTACCAGAAACAAATTCACCGTTACTGGCTTCGGCCCAATTGCAAGGTGATACACGGTAGGTACGGCTGGTACTGGAGCGCCGCGCAGGCAGACTTGCCAAATGTGTCTGACCGGTCCACCTTGTCTCGCGCGATGCATATCAGATATGCAGTTGATGCTCTGGGCAACGCATACTATGGCAACGCCGATTCTTCCGACAGTGAGGAATCTGCGTATCATTTTGACTATCTGCTCGTACTCCTCACAGCAACCTTGGACGAGACTGCACTTCAGGTTGCTGATCACCACCAGCTCAAAATGCGACGCGACCGGGTGTCAATGCGGCCCCCAAGGAAGGGACAGACTGAAGGCGATCATGTTGACTTCTATAACCAGGTATGTGCGGCCGATCCGAGACTCTCAGAACTCTGGATGCAGTCGGCAGCATTCCTGCAACTCCTCTACAGTCTCCGGGACACAGTTGCACATCTCGAAATTCTTGGACAGTTTGCCTCTGACTACGTTCCAAGATACTCGGGACAGCACATGATTGCCATAGATTTGTCAAACTGGACCACCAGACATGGAGAGACGGCACAGGAGATGTTCGAAGAAGCGGTCGACCTGCCCTCGCCTTTTGAGCCATGTACCAGTCTCGGGGTCTTGCCGATTGGACCAGCACAGACAGCACTCCGCTTGAGCTTCTTGGTGGAACCGTACCACTTCTCCGTCGAAGCATGGTCCCGTGTCGGATATCTACTGAACGAATCCGCGAAGCTGATTGGGTCTCCCATTCAAATACAGGACACGGTCGACGATCCGAAGAATTGGCCCAGGAACTGGACTCGCACCTTCAAGGACCAGGCTCTGGACGGACTCCAACTGAACATGCCACACCACTAGCCTCTGGTCCATCTCTAGAGCAGGGAGCCGATTTCCGGAAGCGTGGTTCAATCTCTAGGGTATACCAACAGGATGATTAGGTCCAATGCTTTAATGTCTTATTCTGCCAGATTTGCGCGAAGCAGTTCAGGAACATATACTGCAAGGAAGCTTGACAAGAAGGAGAGAACGACGAAAGGAGGAAGATTGTAGAGGAGGTAATTCAAGGGTCTAATGGGAATTACTATCAGGTCTTAGATAGGTTGGAGATGGGGGAGGATAGATGTCATTCAAATCCTGGTTTGACTCTTGGTCGTCGCTAATCGGCATGATTCTTACGCTGGCCGGGTGGATAGTCGTGTCATTATCGAATCGTTCCAACAATAGAACCACTGTGCTGCTCGCCACCAAGAACCAAGCTCGCATAGAAGTTTCTGCTGCACTCAAACTGTATTTGGACTACTTGCATGACATTGAAGACCCCGCGGTTGCGATCTTTGGTGCTATCAGCATGTATCAACTTGGCCCCGAGCAGCATCTGCATGCTAGACAATTGCTTGAAGCGCTGGAACAACTTGAGAGCAGGCTCACGCATGATCCCAGACTTGGTGTGGGAGGGCTCGAGATTCTGAAAGGGTACATACCACTCTTCCCCAGTGCGGAGGAGGTCATGGTTGACATCCAGCTCAGTCAGTACGGAATTGATGACGATCTGGACGGGTATTTCGAGAGAACGAAGCAGCTGGTCAAGAAGGAAGGACTGCCAGGGCAGACTGTTCCGACGGGCGTTCTTTGTGAGGATGCTGCTTTAGGATTCGCGCGGACAGGAGAAGAAAAGGACAGGATCTGGAGCCAGATATCCATCGTGAACAACTTCGTGGAACATCTCAATTTCACCGTACTGAAAGATCTCACGAAGACGAGAGGGCGCTGGATATGGACGGGCAATCGAGAGTACTTCAGCCATATGGACAACGCCAAGGCCCGGCTGTGGTCTGATCGGCACAATAACCCGCATGTGAGACGCTGGGACGGAGAGTAGTGGCGGCCGTATCCGGTCGTCAAGCACTACAAGTCGTCTTGGCCCGACCTGAGTTTCGGTAGGAGACAAGATGAGAGAGTCCAAGGGCAGAAGCATCATTGGTTTTCCCTCGGACTATGTCGCACTCGACATCGAGACGACCGGACTGGACCCGTCAGTCGACGAAATCATCGAACTGGCAGCGATCCGCGTGAGAGATGGTGTCCGAGCTGATACCTTCGCCAGTCTTGTGAAGCCCAGAAATACCATCTCCGGCTTCATCACGGAACTAACGGGGATCACGAATGACATGGTCTCGGGAGCTCCAAGGGTCGAGAGCATACTCCCGCAGTTCTGCGAATTCATCGGCGGGGACGTGGTCGTAGGCCACAACGTGAACTTTGACATCAACTTCATCTACGACAATCTGATGCAGTGCTCACGTCGGGTATTTGGGAACGACTTCATAGACCTGCTCAGGATAGCCAGGAAGACTCTGCCGGAACTTGAGAACCATAGACTTGATACGATCTGCGGGCATTTCGCTGTGGACACGACCGCGCATCACCGTGGAATGAGAGACTGCGACATGGCGAACGAGTGTTTCCAACACTACAGGGAAGTGGTAGCCCAGAGGTTTGGAAGCACAGACGAGTTCATCAGAATGTTTGGGCACAAGGTTATGGCAAGAGACATGACGGCCGCCAAGGATCACTTCAACGAAGAGCATCCGCTGTTCAATCAGGTCTGTGTATTCACGGGAACGCTGGAGGGAATGGAGCGCAGAGAAGCGATGCAGGTCGTTATGAATGTCGGTGGCAGGTGTAGCGATCAGATAACGAAAGAGACCAACTATTTGATAGTCGGTTCGCTGGAGTACTCCTCCAACATCAGAGGAAACAAGAGTTCCAAGATCCTCAAAGCGGAGAAGTACGTTCTGAAAGGGCAAGACATCAAAGTAATCTCTCAGAGCACATTTGCGGACTTGTTGAATGAACAGGTTTGATGGAGAAGACTCGCGTCCGTGTCGTTGCAGTGTGGCTGCTGCTCCGGGACAGGTGGAGGTAGACTTGGTGAGTCATGATGGAAGGAAGGCAGCAGGAGATTATTGTTACACCCTCACGGTCACCGACCGCTGTTCGGGATGGACCGAGATCGTCCCGGTCCCCAGCCGTGCACAGGTCTTTGTGTTCACTGCCCTCACCCATGTCCTCACTCCCCTGCCCTTTGGCTGGTACCGTACTGGCGCTGCCCGAGCAGACAGCCACAAGTATGGCGCAGACTGGCCGAATGATCTGCCGACCGCCGGAGCAAACACATGCACTCGACAAACCCTCTCAAACACGGCACGAACCATTACTGAGAAGCAAGAGTGTCCTTCTACCGATGCCTCCATTGCGAAACGTCACGGCTCCGGAGAATGCACTGTGTTGTCGGCTCATGCGACACAGCACGAAACGTTCAGCGGCAGTCCGAACCAATCGCACGGGCTGCCGCGTGCAATATCATTAGCTAGTCATCGATCGCTTGCCGCTGGCGCAGGCGAGCTCGCTAAGCTTCTCCGTCGCCTTGCTGGGCGTTGAGTCCGTTTCGGATCTCCTTGTACAACGATTTGCCAATCATCGTCATGAAGATCCGGTATTTCTCGGAGTCTTTGAACAGGTTGGAATAGGCTTCGGTGCTTTCATCGTACGACTTCTGCGCAACCTCGCTGAAGATCTTTGGGAACACGTTGTTCACGAAGATCTGCTCGATTTCCGAAGATGCCGCCTTGCGCAGCTTCCTGCTGGCCCTGAGCTTGTTGTGGAGTTGTGTGATAATCACGCGGTCAGCGTCCGTGAATTCGCCGTGGTACTCGGTGTTGATCTTCTCGATGACTTCCTCCAGTGCGCTCTTGCGATCGTCTCTGTTGCCAGTCTCCTTGATCTCTGCTGGCTTGATTTCGCCTAGCTTCTGCGTCAGGGGGATTGATCCCTTGAACGTCTGTTCGAGCCGGTAATATTCGAGCTGAACACGATCATCAAGGTTGAACGGTGTCTCCTTGTCTGCCGGCAGCAATCGCGAAAGATAGCTGCAGAACACGTACTCCTTGTGCAGCTGCTTGTCAAACATGCGCGTGATCTGAGTGATGTAGTTGTACCACTTCACGAAGTTCCGTATCAAGCGTCGGAACTGATACCGTTGCTCCTGATCTAGCTCGTTGTACGCTTTTGCAACCGGCAGTAGAGCGTTTGAGATCCTGGACTGATTGCTGCCGACATGCTTGTCGCCAGGGTCGAAATAGATGGCGCTGACTGTCTCGATGGTGCCGTCATCATAAACACCGAATTCCCTCAACTGCTTCTGTGTCCTGTAGATCAGGTCGACGTTGATCTCCTCGGAGAGAACCGTCTCTTGATAGTAGGGCTGGAACGCCTTCTGGATGTCGTCGGTGGTATTCACGAAATCGAGGATGAACGTGTCCTTCTTGTCAGGAGGATAGATCCGGTTGAGGCGGCTGAGCGTCTGCACAGCCTTCACGTCGCGCAGCTTCTTGTCCACGATCATTGTATGCAGCAACGGTTCGTCGAATCCGGTCTGGTACTTCTCGGCGACGACCAGAATGTTACCCTCATCATGGAATACCTGCTTGGTCTGGGCCTCGCTGACGCGCCGCCCTCTGTGATCCTTGTTCATGCCGGTCTCGCTGTACTCCGGACCGCCGTTGCTATCCGGGTCGGTGATACTGCCGGAAAAGGCGATCAGGATCTCGATGTCGTTGTAGTTGTTTGTCTCAAGGTAACGTTTGATCTCATGGTAGTACCGCACTGCCGCGAGACGCGAAGCGGTGACGACCATCATCTTGCCGCGCCCATTGATTGCGTGCCGTGTCACACCGCGGAACGTTTCGACAATGATGGCCGCTTTCTGCTGCAGGTTGTGGGTATGAAGTTCCTCAAATCGCCGAATCGTTTTGAGAGCTTGCGAAACAGGAACTTCTGGGTTGTCTGGCGTGTTCTTGGCGATCTGGTAGCACATCCGATACGTCGTGTAGTTGGCCAGGACATCCAGGATGAATTCCTCTTCGATAGCTTGCCGCATCGAGTAGACATGAAACGGATGGAACGAACCATCGTCGTACTCATCGCCGAACATTTCCAGCGTCTTGTTCTTGGGCGTTGCCGTGAACGCGAAGAAGGACAGATTCTTGTGCTTGCCATGAGCAAGCAACTCCTTGACAAGGGCGTCTTCGGCATCACCCGTTTCCTCTTCGTTCCGGGACTCCAGCTCCTCGTACTCCTTCAGCGCGTCCGTCGTGTCTGCCAGAGCGATCTTGAGTTTCGCAGCACTGGTGCCGGTCTGGCTGCTGTGCGCTTCGTCGACGATGATGGCAAAGGCTTTGCCAGTTACGTCGTTGACCTCGTTGTAGATGATGGGGAACTTCTGAAGCGTTGTAACGATAATGCGCTTACCGTCATTGATCGCGTCGCGGAGGTCTTTCGAGTTCTTCTTCTCGTCAATCGTCACGACGCTGCCCAGCGTGTGATCGAATCCCGAGACTGTCTCCTGCAACTGCGCGTCGAGAACGGTGCGGTCGGTGACGACGATGACACTCGCGAACATGGGGTGGTTGTCTGCGTCGTGGAGGCTGGCAAGACGGTATGCCGTCCACGCGATACTGTTGCTCTTGCCGCTTCCAGCACTGTGCTCCACAAGGTAGTTCCTGCCAGGACCGTTTTCCCGCACGTTGGCAATCAGTTTGCGGACAACGTCAAGCTGGTGATACCGCGGGAAGACGAGCTCCTTCGTGATATGGGTTCGTTCAGTCCCATCCGACTGTATCTCATGCTCGGTCTTGACCTGGTAGTGGATAAACTTCTGCACGATGTCCAGCAGACTGTCCTTCTGCAGAACGTCCTTCCAGACGTATGAGGTCACGTAGTCGCCATCAGATGCCTGCGGGTTGCCCGCACCGCCATCATTACCAGCGCCATTGCTGCCTTGGTTGAACGGCAGGAACGTCGTTTTCGCCCCGTTTAGCTTGGTGGTCATGAATGCCTGATACAGGTCCACGGTGAAGAAGGCCAGGATGCGGTGGTTGAGTCGAAAGACCGGCTCTTTCGCATCGCGGTCAAACATCCACTGTCTCTTCGCGTCATCAACGCTCTGCGCGGTCAACTGATTCTTCAATTCAACGGCAATGACGGGGATGCCGTTCACAGCCAGCATCATGTCGACGCTGTTGGGGCTCTGGGCCGAGTAATGCCATTGCCGGATGCACTGGCAGACGTTCTGCTGATAGTGCTCCTGTGCCGCATCATTCAGCGTTGATTCCGGTTTGAAGTAACAGACCCGGAACTCGATGCCGCGGTGTTTGAACCCGTGCCGCAGGACAGAGACTAGACCATTCGCCTCAACGGCGTCCTCGAACACCTTGTGGAACTTGTGCACGGGGTCCGAACCGCACTGCCGCTCAAATCGCTGCCACGATATGGGCTGCGTGCTCTTGACGAAACTCACCAATGTTGCAATATCCAGAGCCATGCCAGCACTCTGAGCACTGCGGTAGCCGCTGTCATCCGCCTTCGTCCAGCCCCCGTCGGGGGAGATCATGAACGCTTCGAAATCGACTTCGAATTGCTTCTCGTTATCAGCCATGGCCTATGCGACCCTCCGCTTGCCGGTGACAACTTCGTAGATGAGAGACTTCTTGTAGGATTCGAGGTCAGAAGTCATGGACTGCTTCTCAGACATCAGGCCGTCTATCCTTGCGCAAATCGAGTTCAGGTAGGATACGATCGCGGATCTGTCCGGCTCCGGAGGAAGAATGACAGTGCAACTCTTCAGCATTCGTTGAGTAATGCTGAACACCTTGATCCCCGTCGCCCTTGAACGGAGTTGGCTCCTCCAAGGATCGCTTCTGAACAAGTAAGCAAGGTATGTTGACATGGTCTTGTCGTTTGGACGAGCAACAATGGTATGGTAACCGGCGAAAACTGCCTCGTGCCTGTCCATAAGCACGGCATTTCCCATCCCTTCCAGATCCTCAGAAGTGTCTGCAAACACGATATCTCCATTGTAAATCAGCGACCCGACATTTGTGTTCAGGTACGACGATGCAACATGCCGCAGTAGTGAATCGTCAAGGCACGTACCCGTGTTGGTCTTGGCATGGATCTGACCATAACTTACGACGAGAACACCATCTTCTGTCAAATCAGCTTTAGTTATTGGCAATCCTCTGCCAAAAGAAAACAACACCTTGAGATTCCCTCGATTCCATGTCAATGGAATCTCCCCAATCCATTCGACGCCGCTGTTCTTCATCGGCGCATTCAGATCAAGCCCCTTGGTGACTGCCTGCGCGATAACCGATTGTCTGAGCAGTTTATATTCCTCGACGCTGGCTTTGGCTTCAGCGATGGCAGTGTCGATGTCGGCGCAGGTGGAGTCAAGATAGTCCGCGATGTCCTCTTGGATGCGTCTGGGAGCTTTGGGAAAACAGATATTGTCCCATACTTTCATGTTGTAGCTTGGTATTGTGTCCCCATACGCGACCAACGCTTGTGCTCCGCCGATCAACGCATACCTGACAAATCGCCTAACATAGTCACGTTGGATGGCAATACGTTGCACCACATTGCTGTAGATGGAACCGTTCACGGGCACGAATATGTACGGAGTGGCATTTCTTGTCAGAAGCAGGTCCTCTTCACCTGTCCGTTTACGTTCAGGGAACCCTTCATAGTCCGATGTCATCGGAGTTTGCCGACAAGTGTACAACAACTGCCGGCCAGACCCCCAGTACCCTTTGTCAATGACTTCTCCGGCATTCGATTGAGTGTATACGTATTTGAGTTTGGTCATGTTCCACGCAGCTGGCATCTCTCCAATCCATTCCACACCACTGTCTTTCATATGCGAATGACTATGCACCTTATTCATGGTCTTTTCCAAACAGGGCGTGCAGCTTCTCGATCAACAGGCGCTCGTGCTCTTCGATACGCTTTGCAATGACGTCGGCCGGTTCCAGTTGCCTATATTCATAAAACGTTCGGGTGAAGGGGATCTCGTATCCAACTTTCGTCTTGTTCCGATCGATCCATGCGTCAGGATTATACGGCAGTACCTCGCGCACAAAGTAGGCGTCGATATCCTCGTCGAGTGGCACATTCTCGGTATCACGCTTCTGAGAGTCAGCAACGGGCTTGCCGTTCTTGATGACTTTGTTGCCGTGTTCGTCGAGCAGCGGACTCTCGACAGTGGTCTGGTTGTAGCCGAACGAAACTGCGTCCAGCACCTTGCTCTTGCAGACTATAGTCTTTCCATCCTGCGTCTTCGCCTCAAACGCGCCATCGCGGTAATCGCCATACACCTGCACGATCAGATCGCGCGCCGTTTCAGTGATGTCAACCCGTTTGTTGCCGATGGGTTTCCGGCGGTTCTCATAGCACGCGCTGGCGTCAATCAGTTGCACCTTGCCGACACGATCATCTGGTTTGCCCTTGGTGATAATCCAGACGTAGGTGGCGATGCCGGTGTTGTAGAAGCTGTCGTTGGGTAGTTGGACGATGGCGTCCAACCAATCGCTCTCGATGAGATAGCGGCGAATCTCGCTTGGCCCGCCCTCCGCATCTCCCGTGAACAGCGACGAGCCGTTCTGGATGATGGACATACGGCCGCCTTGTTTCAGCTTCGCGATGCCGTTGAGCATGAACAGCATTTGCCCGTCACTCTTTGCTGGGAGACCGGGGCCGAATCGTCCGGATGGTCCCTTCTTGTGCTCTGCCTCAACCGCGGTGGCCTCGCGTTTCCAGTCGATACCGAACGGCGGGTTGGAAATGCAATAGTCGAACTGATACCCATTGAACTTGTCATCATTCAGCGTGTCACCGAATTGCATGTTGTCCGGGTCGCCGCCACGGATAAGCATGTCAGCCTTCGCGATGCCAAACGTGAACGCGTTGAACTCCTGTCCGAAGCAGGTGACATCGGCATTCGCATCCAGCTGCTTGAGCCGCTCTTCCAGGCACGTCAGCATCTGGCTGGTGCCCATCGCCATGTCGTAGACGGTCTTGCTGATGCCGTCGCTGTCCATGAAGGCATGCCTGTCGTTCGCCACAAGAAGGTCGCACATGAGGTAGATGATGTCACGGCTGGTGAAGTGCGCTCCGGCCTCTTCATCGTAACTTTCAGAGAACCGCTGGACCAAGTTTTCGAAGATGTATCCCATGTCGACCGCCTGAATCTTGTCAGGGCTCATATCTGCCTTGTCAGAGCAAAAATCGGTCACGACCTGGTACAGTACTTTTGATTCCACCATGCGTTCGATCTGCGTGGAAAAGTTCATGCGGCCCAAGATGTCCTGCACATTGTCCGAGAACCCGGCGATGTAGGCCCGGAAGTTGTCCTCAATGTTGGCCGGATCAGCTTTCAGGGTATCGAACGTGAAGGGGCTGGTGTTGTAGAACTGATACCCTGACGCTGATCGCAGGAATCCATCCTTGACGGCCAAGTGCTTGATCTCGGCATATTTGTCCAGCACAGCTTGGTGCGTGGGCAGCAAGCAGTCGTGGAATCGCTTGATAACTACCATGGGGAGGATGACAAGACCGTATTCATGGGGCTTGTAGGCTCCGTACAAGGAGTTTGCAACGTTCCAGATCAATGCAGCTTTCTCTTGAATGTTCCTGCCGACGAACGCTATTCCTTCATCACTGGTCATGACTCGCCCTCTCCCTCTGTCAGTTTTCTCTACACCACCGAGAGCTTGCTCTTCCAAGTACAACAACTGTAGCACGCCGGAGTGCAAGGATAGCCGCCATCTGCTGAGTCCATACTGCCGCTCGGGCTGTCAGCCATGCTCCAGAACTTGGCTTCGAAGCCGAGATTTGCCCCTGTTATGTTGCCGTGTGTCTTTCCGCGTGCCATGGTGCCCCTTCGGCGCCAACTATCGGAGCGGCGACACCGTTACTCTCGAAAACTAGTGTAGCACCATGAACGAATTGTATCCATTGGAGAGGGCCAAGCAAGAGACGCGAGAGCAGGGCAAGGGGCAGCCGTTGTCTGAGCCCATGTGTTGCGATTACCGCAGGCGCTGATGCAATCCTCTCCTGGGCGAAGAATGACCGGACTTTAATCTGCCGTTCCAACTCCACCACTGGACTGATACAAAAAACCTCTGGTATTTCATGTCTCAAAACCCGCATGGCTTCGTTGGGTCTCCAAATACCAGCACTCTTCACTTGGCGCCCCTACATCCGAACAGTCCGATGACGATTGCGATGATCTGCAAGGTCAGAATGGCAGCGTAGTCGGTCGGTGAACGGCGTCATCACCACTCTAACCCAGTTGCCAAAGTGGGGTCCAAGTTCTGAGAATCGAGGTCGAGTTGCCGAAGATGAAGCCCGGTTTCAAAGCACGTGGAACTTTGCAGCAGGGCGAAGGAGGGCAGGTGTCAGTTGCTGCAACGCTGACCACAATATCGTTCCCTAGAGAACACTAGCGTCTGGTTTCCTCAGCCTCGCCGGGGAAAACAAGAGCGTGTGGAAAACACTAGTCGGCCTGTGTGCCGGAGACTGTAACGAGTAGATGGATTCGTACCCACATATGCAAGGTGGTCTCAGAATTGCCGGGCATGTCTGAATACTCTTCTGGGATAGAATAACAGTTGGGCTTTCCAGTGGCACGTTCCAGGAAGTTGGACAAATTGATGCTACTGCGCGAGCGGGAGGTGCAAGTGTGGCAACGACAGTCGGTGCATCATTTCAGAGACTGAGAGAGAATCTCGAGATTACGGGGCTTCAGGCGAGCACTGTCTCGACGCGGCAGAACGGAGTCCGGGATGTTGTCGCCAAGGACATGAACGTCTTGGATTCCTTCCTGACAGGCTCCTATTCAAGGTCGACGATGATTGCTCCTTTGTCGGACGCAGACATTGATGTGTTCATTGTCCTTGATGCCAAGTACTCGGAGCAGGGAGGGCAAGCGAGTCTATTGGACAAAGTAAGACGGACTTTACTGAAGACGTACACAATGACGCCGAAGATAAGTCGAAACGGACAAGCCGTTACGATCACGTTCAAAGACCTCGCCGTTGATGTTGTTCCTGCCTTCTACTACGGAGGGGGCGGCTACTTGATCCCGGATTCCATTCACAACGTGTGGATACAAACGAACCCGAAAGTCCATGTCAAAGTAATGACGGATGCAAACGCAAGTCATGCCGGAGGCTTGGTGCCAATAGTGAAGATGATCAAGTGCTGGAATCGGAACCTCGGCTACGATTTCGTGTCCTTCTACTTGGAATTGCTTGCGGTAGACGTCTTCAAAGGCGTAACCATTGCTGACTATCCGGCCGCAATGAGTCTCTTCTTCTACAGAGGGCGAGACGCGATACGGTACTCTATCGAGGACCCGGCAGGGTATGGTGGACATATCCAGGGCCTCAGGAACTGTAGGACAGTTGACAATGCGGTCGCCAGGTTCACAACCGCCTACGCTCAGTCAGCAGTGGCCGAGCAATATGCGAAAGACGGACGCAATCGGGATGCGGTCGAAAAGTGGCAGAAAGTGTTCGGGGATTACTTCCCCGCCTACGGGTGATCTGTAGCCATGACTGTCAGAGAGCAAATAGTAAACGAAGCAGCAAGGATCGAAAAAGATGCTCTGTATTCGGCCAAATCTCATTTCTGCGCCAGCGAGCACTAACGATAGTGTGCCCCCGGCCCCAGGAATTGATTGGGGCCTTGGCATTTCGCCCTGTGTCATATCCGCTATCATAATCGTCTGGATAGCTACCGAGAGAAAGGCTAGTTTAGGTGCCCCAGTTCGTGTGGCAGAAGTGCGTCCAGCTCGTCGTCCGTAAAAGACTGCTCTTTCGTGACATTCAGTGCAGTGCGAGCCGCCTGGTAACCTTTCTCAAAGGTGACGGGGGCGTTTGACTGGGCTGCTGCCGTCGCATCCACCAGTTTCTGACGTCGTTCGCAGACATCCGCATAACCAACGAGTCCAGCTCTCATATCGGTCAGCAACGATTGGTAATCCTCGCGGATCTTCCACAGCTGGTTGGCCGTGGCATGATGTTTGGCGCCGTTCTCCTTATCTTGTCCTTCATGCGTGAGCGTGTTGAGCAGCAGCAGAAACGCGGAGACAACTGCAGTGACAATGATGGCTAACACGGTGCCTTTCCCAAGAATTGTCGGAATGAGTGACCCAGTTGCGATGGTTGAGAGAAATATCTTCAGTAACCACAGTCGATTGGCATACGTCAAGAGAATGTCGCCGCATTTCTCATGTACCTTCTCTGTGAATGCGACACTACCGAACTTCCGACGAACGTCGGATTCGACGATCGTTAATGATTCCAGTTCTGCCTGCTGGTCAGCCAGGGTATGCTGTTCCATAGATGAACCTCCACTTGGGTCTTCGAAGCGTCTCATACTCGTCGTACTCAATTGCCTCGTTGCATACCGTCAACGCGCACTTGGCCTTGTACTCGAATTTGTCGCCTGCGCGATACACGTACTGTCCACTGCCCGGGGCAATCCAGTAGGCTTGGTCAGCATTCTGATTGGCGAGATACGAGAAGAAGTCACGACTCATGTAGTCATAATAGACAGAGGTCTTTGCTCTATACTCCCAGTCCTTCAGGAAGTTGTACGCAAGTGTGTCGATGAGCAGCCCCTTGATCGGGACGTTGCAGTATACGCGCCAGGCGCGGGTCATTCTGCATAGTTGCTTCAGATTCGAGTTGCACTCTTTGTCCATCTTTGCGATAGCATCCTGCTCTGCAACGGGATTTGTCGCTTTCCAGCTGCCGCCGTTGGACGCGTCTGGATACAACATGATTCCTTTTCCGTTCGGGTCGAAGACCGGCAACACGTCGAAGACCTTGTTATCAGAGAACCTGACCACGACTACCTGACCGTCGGCAGCAATGTCGGTATTTGGGTATGTTCCCAGAAGCACCGCGCGGATCTTCTGCAGAAGAACAGATTGGACGTTGGTATGGGAATCGCTGTCTCCCGGATACAAGTCAACTGGAAGCGAGTACGTTATGTCCAGATCGCTAAAGCCGCATATTGCAGTTCCGCGGCCATATGAACCGTAGTAGCGGCTGTGGTCCGTGTCGGATATCGTCCCGTAGAATTTGGCGTTCAGGCATTTTGTGATTGCCTTGTACCGAGATGATATGACCGCGCGGTCGTTCTGTGATACTGTCAGATTCGCACAGAAGATGTCGAAATCATTGCCGATTGCCATTGTGCCTCTGCCTCCTGCTCTACACGATCTCCCTAACGAACAGCGCCCAGTGCGCAATCAAGATGATGTGACTGATGCCTTTCAGCATGCTCATCGTACAGGAACGGTTGCATTGCCATGCTCCGTCATTTGAAGAGCTGTCCGCTTCGCTTTGCCAGAGAAATGCTCCTCCAGAAGTCGCTAAGAAGAGGATAGTCATTCACGTGACGACAGAGCACGCTGATGACCGATGTGACCTTTTCCTGTAAGTCGACGACGTCGGCATCCGGCACAGATTCCTTTCTCCCGTGAGTGACGGCGGAGCGCGTGCCGTACAGGTCTTTCATCTTCTTGCTTATCTTCTCGCGTTTGACCGGATTGCGAGCGAGAACCATGGCTGTTCCATCGGCGACTTGAGACGTCAGATTAACAGATTCTTCTGAAAACAGAGTCTCAAGGCCGACAGTCATGGCGAGCATCTTCGAGGCGTTATTTGTTTGATCAAGCGAGTCGACTGTCCATCGAAGAGCTTGTATCAGAGCAAACTTAAACGATCCGGGTGCAAGCGTTCTGCCGTTGTCAGACTCCCCGAGGATACTGGACAAGACAAACACCCCAGCTTTCTGCATCTTCGCTCGAGTAGAAGGGAACACGAGGAAGTAGTCGAGCGGCTCTCTGGGCCGCACGGCAGAGTCAAAATAGGAGTTGCCAACGCGATCTTTTGCAATGACCAGATTCGCAGGAGTCTGGAGCGGGGCGATGCCAATCGCCGTCTTGCCATTGCTGTGGGAGACGGACATGTAGGCATACCGGAAGAGGATCACTACCCAGTGCATGGTATCGAGTGACAATTCCTCGGCACGCATGCCTTCTGCCGCGTACGTGCACCATACGACAGCCTGTATTGCCAGGAAATCCAATCGGTTCTTCACCAATGCCAGGAATTCATCTCTCTTCTCGTCATCTGAGAACCTCTTGCCACGCGACTTGTACAACGCCGTGAGTCTGGCTCTGTCTCTTGAGGTGAAGCGGGCGACGCGTGCCCCGGCAATAGCAAACGGTCTTACCTTTCCAAAGAATATGACACCGTGCAACTCATGGAGCACTGTCCGCTCAGGCCACGGATGAGATAGGGTCTCCAGCAGGTCGACTATCATGGGCCTGGTATCGTCAATATCAATCGTGGAGCGACTCGCCTGGAGCACGAGAATGACAATCAAGTCTTGTAAGAGTCTCGTTGTGTACTCTACAGAACATCGCTTCTCGGCCTTGCTGTAGGCAAGCAGTTCCTTTGGAAGTGATTGGTATGTTGGATGTGCGGCCCAGTCAATACTATAATACTGTCCACCGTACGAGAAGGACTGCATATCGAGAGGCTCAGACTCCGCCACTTTCGTGGCTTTTGCAATCTCCAGCAGTTCACTTGCCATTGCCGTTTCTCTGTCCACTATAGACCTCCGCTAGCGGCCACGCTAGACTTCTCGGTGCTAGTGTAGCACTGTCAACGGATTCTGGTCCAAGGAATAGGCCAAAGAGGACAAATGGGATGGCCGAAGAGGCCTCCGGTCGATTGCATTGCTCGCGCTAGACGCTGATTCCATCGAGCGTACGGCGGAGCACAAGCTGCTGTGTCAATCACCGCCGGATCCAACTCGTCCAGCAGCCACGTTCTTGAGATGTCTGTCGACTCTCTGCACATAGACCCTGGCCCGAGCCACCCAGGGGGCAAGTTCTGGCGAGTGTTCAAGCAGCACGAACCACCTGAACATCCTGACTGCATGCCTGCAGTAGGCAGCGTCGCGCTTGCGACAGGCGGTCGCATCCCCGCATTGGATGAGAATACTGTGGGCATGGGGCGACAATTTCGTCCATTCGAGGAATCCGAGGATGAAGAGTACATATACCGAAGTGGGGTGACGCGGCAACTCATGGGCGAAGAAGAGAAGAACACTCGCAAGTGTCGCATCTTCCCCCTCGTAGGATGAGGCGGCAATTCGGTCGTACTCGCGAAGGGACTCCTCAAAGTGCCCGTTCTGCGCCAGCAAGAAGGCAAGGTTGTACTGCCAGGCTCCGTTTCCAGATCCAGGAGCGACTTCTGCCGCTCGTTTTGCATACTCCAATGCCTGCAGCGGATGCTGTGGCTCCAGAAGATATGCTGCATATGTCATGATCACCAACGCACCGTAGTCGTCGGGGCATCTCCTTGCGAGGATCGCGCTGATGCGGCGCACTTCATCTTGATCCCCGCGCATCAGAGCGTCGTCTGTTGCAAGATTGCATCTGGTTACGAGCAGCTTCAGAAGTTGCTTCCTGGTATCCGGATCCGTCGTTGAAGACGCGAGAAACTGGTCAAGATGTCGATCAAGAAGATCCATAGCTGCGATAGGGTCATCCTGTACCTGCGATGATATCCCTATGAGCGTCTGTACAATTAGGACTAGTGTGGAACTTGTGCTGCGCAATCCAGAGTCTTCGTCTGTCACGGGAATCTGGATGACGTCAACCGGCTTGCTCGAGAACCGAGGAGTCACACGTGTCCGGCGAGTTCCTATCCGCAGCAAGAAGGGACGTTGCCAGACTACTTTGAATATCCGTTGTTCCAATATTCCCTGCAGTTCCAGCTCGAGAAACTGCTGCTCGTGTGAAGTCCGTCGTACGAGCCGTCCGAATAAGTACATACGCGCTTTGCATCGAAGGTGCAGTCTTTGAAAGTCACTAGGCATGGCAGCCAGTCCCGGAGAGTGCAATCGCTGGCATTCGCGGTACGCCGCTTTGAGCAACGCAACGGTGTTGTCAAGATCGCCTGATACCGTCTGCACCTGAACGGTGGACTCGAGGTGGCATGCTTCCACGTACTGTTGCATGTAGAATGCCAAGGAGTCAATCAACCCAGCATCACGAGTATTCTCCGACTGGATGGCAAGGAAAATCGGAACGCGCGACTTCCGTGCCGTCCAGATTCGCAGTCTGCGGCCGCTTCTCTTCCCCGAATCGATCAGCTGTGGAAGACCGCCAGGAGCAATATACTTGCCTGCCTCAAGAATCTCCTTTACGGTCATTGGGTCAGCCGTGTTCCGGTTCGTCCTCTGGCGAACACGTTATCGCCTCATCAGTATCCACTTGCTGTGTCTGGAACGACGATGGTGTTGCACATGGAAGCTGACAACGTTCATAGCGAGTTAAATGTCTTCTCTCAGCATGAATCCGCAGGTTGAGCCCCTATCTACCAAGAAGCTCAATACGCTAATGACCCTACGTCGCATGTCTGGATTTCGCTTCATGTCGTTTCTGTGCGCACGGATAAATCGTTGCATGTACTCCTCAAGGTAATACTGTGTATTCATCTGCAACGGCACCTGGGCAAGATGCGGGTTGTTTTCGACAACGGTGGAGAGCGAGTCGATTCCTTGATCCAGAAACTCAAAACCAATTGTGTTCAGAACTCTTACGATCGAGTACAGAACGCAAGGAAGGTATCCCAGGTTCGTTGCCAACTTGACGAAGAATGGCCAGTTTTCGGCTTTGAGCGTATGCCAAGACCTAGTGTCTTCTGGCCACAGAAGAAATGCCAATGAAAAAGTGGTCACAGTCTTTCCTAGACTTCCTCCATGATACTCATCTTCGTACTCACTCTCCATTAGTGACTCTTTTTGCGGAGCGCATAGACTCTCGATTATGCTGAACAATTCATCATTCCATAGATGCCAGAATGACTGATTCTTCTGCAACCGGTCTTCGCACAAAATGATCTCCCGCAACCAGTACTCGGTGTTGTTGGAGTCTTTCAGAAATGGAGCGAGTCCCTCAACCACTATGTGCTGAGTTTCCGGACGCGAGCACAAGACGTATTCTGCCAGCCATGAGATGTAGTTCATCTCCTGACCATAATCCCGGAACTCATTGTGCTTACGACCATGCATCTGGTCATTGAACATTTGGGGCCATATTGACGAACCCAAGTTGATGACGAAATTCATTGATGAATCATCGCCAGGAGGGACAAGCGTACTTAGTGTCTGTAAGGCGCCATAATCCAGGTTATTGTATGGGAGATCCTCATATCCAGTCTGCCCTGCCAACGCCACTTCGATACGGTCCCGATTCTTCTGGAGAAAAGCAGCCGGAGAGATCCCGTTATGACGAGAGACTTCTTTGTTATAGTCTGGTTTGAGCGCGACAAATGCACCAATGATGCGAGCAGATACATCCGGAATTGGGCCAAAAACACCTTCCCTGAAGGATTTGGCTGCCAATTCTCGCAAGTCTCCCTGGCCAAGCAACAGTGCAAGCATCAATACTGCAGGGCTTTCAGAAGCAAGAGTGTCACTATTCCGACGCTCAGAAATGAGCTTGGGGAGTAGCGCGATTGCAGCGTCGGTGCCGTCTGCAATCTGGAAATGGTGTTCTTGCTCGACGACTAGATGAAGGTGGTGGATCAGGATATCCATACAGGCTTGGATGCTATCGGCACCAATACTCTTTGAAAAGTCTCTAACAAGAACGGCAGAAACGTAGACTGGAATGGTACACTGTGGGTACGGAACACCATCAGGGTTGTCACGGTAGATTTCAAGAGACTCCTCCAAAGCAATGTGCGGGTTGTTCTCATACTTCGCGAATTTCTCACAGTCTGAAGCTCTTCTGTCGTATCTTGCCCGAGACCAGAACAGAAGAGAGTCTGACTTATGTGCGCTGGCGATAGTCTCTTGAACGTCCTTCTGTATCTTCGCAAGGTCTTCAGGAGGAGACGGAACCAGGCAAATACACGTTCCGTTCTTTCCATCAACGGACGGTTCTTTGGAGACCTTCATTTTCCTGACGTCCATACGGTAGTAGGCAGACTGGAGTTCTCGACTCAAAGAATCCAGACAGGCGAATGAATCGTCCAAATTGCTATATAGGATATTCAACCTCTCTTTGAATTGCTGATCCGTCATGTTTTCTTGTTGGATCTGGTATTCGAGGATGATGTCCTCCAGCCTTCTCTTCCTGAACGGCAGCGCCCTAGATGCAATGCGCTCCTCGTTGAATCGTGCATGTTCAGGAAGCGGGCTAGGGAAGAGACCATAGGTTTCTTCTGACACAAGCCGGTCAATATCGAACAAGAACGTCTCTTTCGAGTGCAGCAGGATACATGCTACTTTGAAAAGCTCGTTTGGATATGCGGTCACCATGCCAACGACTACAGCGGTAATTGCAGCTGAGTGCGATTGCAGCAACCTCAGACAAACACTGTCTGATTTTTCTTCGGAAGCGTTCTGGACAAAATGATACAACCAGCGCTCCAAAGCCATCAGTACGCTTTCGAGAAGTGCGGGAGCAACATGGGTGCCTCTGTGCATCCGCCAGAGGCGAGAACTGGCAACTTGCTGAACGGTTCCTCCGTCTGGAAAGTGAACTGCCATCGCGATGCATTCGTTGTCGTCAGTGTTCAATGATGATGCAACGTAATGCTCGGTGGTGACATCAAACAAGGCAACGATGAAGTCCAGTGCTTCTTTGGGAGATTGCTGCAACAGAAGAAGAGTTGGTGTCTGGAAAGCACTCGACGGATAGTATTCATGGTCCAAATGCGGGCGAAGCCCGAAGTAGGTGCCGATTCCCGGATCATAATCCATTGGATCACGATCCTTGCCCTGTTGCAGCCAGAAGTGCTTTGCCAGGGAAATCACCCGATCGGGTGCGACTTTGCACATCGAACAGCTGTCTCCAAGGTCGCCCAGCAACTGCTTGCAGAGATCATAGTAACGTGCTCTGTGGTTCACCTGTTCTTCTGAAACGACGTTCTCAATAATGGTGGTCAGTTCCGGCAGTATTTCCTGGGCAGAATTCAGCACTGCGCCGATAACCTTCTTGCGTTTTGCATCGTTCAACCTGTAGCGCAGATGATCGTTTGTTTCTACGAGATCGTACAAGTAGAACGCAACCTGGCCTGCCGTCTTGGTTGTGGTTCCTTCGTGGCAGTTGATTGCCCATGAATACAACGCCTCTGTCACCAAGCCAATGGAAATCGGATTCCAGTTGATATTGGCTTTGTGGTCATCGGCGTATTGAAACATGAAACTCCAACTTTCTCCTTCTGGTTTTGTGTACCTGTAGACATTGTATGATTCCAATTCTTGAGGGGTATACACTTGTTCCAAGAACTCGCGGTTTAATATTCTGCAACCAGTGTTCATCAGAAATATGGCCCGAAAGAACAATGCATAGTCATTGAGACCCAGTTGACCACCCAGAATTTGCTGAATGCGCTCATCGGATTCATTCATCATCGCGATCAACACATCGTCTTTCCACATAGGCTCGACAAGAGTGTCGCTAAGTATCTGTGTAATGAATTCAGAGACCTTGTCAAACTGAGCTTGGAGTGCATCAGGAAGCCAAAGTCTGAATGCTTTTCGCACGGTGAAACTGTTTCCTATTCTGCCGAAGAAATCGCTGCAACTCTGTTTTCTATTGAAGGCTGTCTGTATTATGTGTTTCAGGGCAAGTTCTTCATACACATCGTGCGTGATATAGTAGCCGCCCATCGTTCTATCAAAGGCTAGTATGTCATCTGCCTCCAATGCAGAGATTGCTTCGGCATCATCACCTGAATGAGATAGATAGTAAGACGTGCCTTCTTTGGCATTGGACAAGGCAATGGCACATATTGTACTATCTCGTCTCACGTACAGATCGTTCTTTCTTACAACCGCGTTCTGTATCTTCTCACTCCAGATCCTTGCGAGAAACTCCGCTACCCCTTCATCTAGGGACGAATTCTCTGTCATAGATGCAATATATAGATTCAGGTAGAACAAGTTGTGCAGAAGATCCCTCAGCTTTGTATCTTTCGGCAATGTCAAACCATAGGCAGACTCGAGGTGGCTCAATTCGTCAGCTGTAATCTTTCTGATTTCGCATTCCTGATAATCGGCGCCGCGCAAGACAGAATTGACAAAGTCATTCTTGTACGCCGTACGGATCGTAGCAATGATCTTCCATCCATGCCTAATAAATAGATTGCTGATGTCCGAGAAGGTGTCTGGGTGGTTCATCGTGAACACTTTTTCGGCGGAGTCTATGATACAGAGCTTGGGTGATAAGCAAGAATCAGATGCAGCCAGGAAATCCTCAAGTGTGCACTCACCAAACATGTGCGAGAATACGGAAACGTTTTGTACGTCGAAATCTGTTGCTTTGAATAGAAGTACCTGAAACGTCGTTTCGTTCTGAAAGCAGTCTTTTACCAGCCCGGATTTGCCGGTGCCGCCTTCACCATGAATCAGAAGATAGTGCGCATTCGATTGAAGAAATGATTCCAAGTTGAGATCCTTCCTTGGAATCTTGATGCTCGTATCCTTCAGATGAATATCAGAATGAAGGTTCTCAAAGAGTGTCTTCGAGTGTTCCGAGATCTGCGATACGAAACTTTTGATCCCGCTGCCAGTTGGACAGAAAAAATAGTCTCGGACAACCTCCAACCCGGGTTGGAACAACATTGCCTCGAAACTGCTTAGCGTCTTCCATTCGACTCGTATCCCGTTGGAAATGCCGCATTCTTCGATCTCGGCTAAGTAGGCTGGCTTCACCGCGTTTCTGGTGGAGCTAGTCGTGAATTCCTTGTTGACGTAGAAGATCAACCGGTTGATTTCTGGGTAGGTCCGTTTTGCACCGTTGATGGTTTCTTCTAGCTCGGATTTCCTCGCGGACAAGAGCACTGTCGCGTCGTAGTACTTGGCCTGGAATCCGATACAGTCAGCACCGACTTGGATGGGAGACGTCTCAATATGTGGCTGGTTGGAATACCGAAATACTCCATAGGGCTGGTTGAACTCAAAGCAGAACAACAAGTAGGAGAGTTGTTCAAACGCAGACCTTGGTTCTGCGGAAAAGTTGGCCCGAAAGACATCCCAATTAACAGCAGAAATCTGATACATGAACGACTCCCCCCGTCATGTCTTGATAACAGTCACGCCATCCTCTTTCCAATAGCAGTGTAGCATCGTCAATGAATTGTACGCCATGGAAAGGGCCAAGCAAGAGGGACGGGAAAATCGAAGGCACAGGCGATTTCTACTCGAGTGTGTTGCCATTGGACAGACGCTGATTCCGCCGATCTTGTGATGAAGTGCCAGTGCCATTTGGTCCAGACACCAGTACTTTTTAGGAAACACCAGTACTATTTTGTGTCGGTCCAACCCCATCTATTTGTTGCGCCTCCTTGACGTCGTGTAACGTTACGTATACTGTAACGACAGTTACATGTATCACAGGAGAGGTGTTGTGTGGAAAACACAGGTGAGGTGAACGCGCCGGTGGAGATGGGACAGGAGAGACCGCAGCGCAAGTTCTTTGGGCTGAGCCAGAACGTCTTCGTCTTTGGCTTCGTGTCGATGCTGACGGACTTCAGCAGCGAGGTGACGGTCAAGATACTGCCGTTGTTCCTGGCCAATGCACTCGGCGTCAAGCCGGCGATCATCGGGTTCATCGAGGGACTGGCGGAGTCGACGGCCACGATCCTGAAGTGGGTCTTCGGCTGGCTGTCCGACAGGATGAAGAAGCGCAAGTGGCTGGCGTTCAGCGGCTACGCCATCTCCAATGTCACGAAGCCCCTGCTGTATTTCGTCAGCTCGTGGCCCTTTGCCGCATTCCTGCGCTTTGCCGACCGTACCGGCAAGGGAGTCCGTTCGTCCCCCAAGGATGCCCTGCTGGCCGACTCGTCTGAGAAGAAGAAGCTGGGCCGCTCCTTCGGGTATGGCCGCTCCATGGACACGCTCGGGTCCGTCTTCGGCATGCTGGCTGCAGCTGGCATGGTTGCCGCCAGCGGCTCTGCGGCGGCGATGACACTGACACGCTCGATCTATCAGAAACTGATCATCATGGTAAGTATCCCCGCTGTCCTGGCTCTTCCCCTGATCGCTGCTTTTGTGCGTGAGAACGCGCCACGGACGGGAAACCTCAGGACGCTGAACCTTTCGCTCTCTGGATTCGACTGGCGTTTCAAGACGTTCCTGGTCATCATCGTCGTCTTCACGCTGGGCAACAGCAGCGACGCATTTCTTATGCTCAAGGCGCAGAAGGCCGGTCTGGATATCGTGCAGATCTTCCTGATGCTGGCCATGTGGAAGGGCGTGACGTCGGCCTTGTCTATCCCTGCCGGCATCCTGTCGGACCGCATCGGACGCAACCATGTCATCCGCGCCGGCTGGCTGGTCTACGCCCTCGTGTACCTGGGCTTCGGGTTGGCCACGCAGGGATGGCAGGTATGGGCGCTGTATGCCCTGTACGGTGTCTACTACGCCATGACGGATGGTGTCGCGAGCGCACTGGTCGCCGACCTCGTCCCGCAATCCGAGAAGCGCGGCACCGCCTTCGGCCTGTACAACGCCGCCGTGGGCGTCAGTGCCTTGCCTGCCAGTGTCATTGCAGGCATCCTGTGGCAACGCATCAACCCGAGTGCCCCGTTCATCTTCGGGTCTATCCTCGCGTTCGTGGCCATGATTGCCCTCACGGTCCTGATGCGAGCCAGTGGAAGGTTCGAGCCGCCGGCGACAGCATGAAGACCTGGCTGACTATCACGTACAAGGTCCCTGCAGAGCCCTCACGCACCCGTGTGTATCTGTGGAGGAAGCTGAAGGAGCTGGGCGCGGTCTACGTCCAGCAGGGGGCCGCCGTCTTGCCGATGACGGAGGCCCTGCTTGCACAGGTACTCGCTCTCAAAGCCGAGGTGGTGTCCAGCGGAGGTGAGGTTCTCGTCGGGAAGATGAAATTCATTGATGAAGAAGACGATGCTCGTGTGATTGCTGCGTTTCAACTGCAGCGCGACGGAGATTACGATGAGATCGTGGAGCAGTGCGAACGGCTGGTATATGAGCTGGACCGCGAGACCGAGAAGGAGAAGTTCACGTACGCCGAGATCGAGGAAAACGAGACCGAGCTGACTCGGATCCACAAGTGGATGGAGCGCATCACTGCGCGGGACTGGTTCGCAGCTGCCGGCCATGCGCGCGCGGAGCAGGC
>JGI24129J20441_1000054_pt1 | contig 27143 bp, 32 predicted proteins | sample BarGraNGADG00211_FD_20441 | JGI IMG/M metagenome (IMG submission 20441) | reverse complement strand
ACTCAGATTTCGAGGCGATGGTCATACCAGGACGATATGAAGTGACCGCTGGGAAGGAGGGCAGTAATTCCAGCGGTCTTTCCCATGATAGAGATCCTTCTTCTGTTCGCAATGGCCCCGAAACGACGACGCCAGAACCACCCCTCAGAAGTACTCCCCAGATTGGACCAACATACAGACCAGCCTCGGGTAGAAAAACATCCTTGGGCTCAGGGGGCATCTACGGACCGTAGAAATCTGTCTCACATTCCAGCCTCTATTTGAAACGTGCAGATAGCCCCTGCACTATGCCGTGACAATGGCCAGACGAGAGAAACTGTGGCAAGACGTACAAATACACCACAAGGCAAACGAGATTGCTGAAAAAGGGCACATTTTGCGTATTCTTGCATACCAATGCTGGCCAGCGTTGATGGTTTAGTAAATCGCTCTACTATGGTGCCTTTGCCAGCAATGCTGCTTCGATAGCGAGGACATCAGGGAAGATCAATCTCATCCCTTTGCGAGTCAGCAGGAGGACTTTTTGTGCTTTCCGCAACAAATCCTCTTCCGTGATTCCACTGATTTTGACTGGAAGACCAGACTGTTGATCCATGTATTCATTGCTTATGTATTTTTGGGAAACCGAGCACATGTTCTGGATCAAGAAGGCTGTCTGATGACCAAGCACCTCTCCAAAAGCAATAGTGTCACAGCGCCTATATTTAAACATCTTTCTCAAATACACCTCTTGATACTTCTCGATGTGAGACGAGCAAGGAATCATCCAGAACAAGCCAGGTGAGGTATCTTGAAGTGTATAGAAGCAAGGACGCCCATGTGGTTGTCCGTCTATGTCTTCTTTGTTTCTCATTAACTGGGGATCAGGGAAGTCAATGAAGTAGCTGTTGGAAAGGAAGTAGAAGTGACCAATGTCCATCCCTGGGTATCCTCCTGCATAACAAAAGAAGCTCCATCCTCGTTGGAGAATGGAGCTTCTCACATTTGATCTCGGTTTCTTATTGAGTCGCCCGCCGAGTCGCGACAGACATTTGATCTCGGTCTCTTCTTGAGTCGCCCGCCGAGTCGCGACAAACATTTGAACCAGATCTCCCGTAGCTCATGAATGTGTTCTCTCTTTTTCAGAATACCCGGATCTTCATTTTGTTCAAGTGGAAAACTTCTCTTTCTTCCATGGCGAGTCTTGCCCGACTTGCACAGGCTTGCCTGCTGCTTTCCAGGAATGTGGGCACTCCATCACTCCTCCCTTGACCGTTCTTCCTGGCTGTGGAAGAACAACTTTTTGTTCTTGATTCCCGCAAAAAACTCTCGGAGACTTTTCATGGATGCTTCTTTACTGATCGTCTTGTCCAGCAACTCTATCTTCTCCACACTGATCTCCGGGTCGTTTATTCTGTCCAGGATGATGTCTATTTTTGAAGAGCAGATCCTTTTTACCAATGGTGCCAGGGAAGCTTCCTTGTCTCTCAGCACGACCGCGGTATCGATGACATCTCTCATTCTGAACGTATCGGCCCGGTAGAACATCTTCTTGACAATAACCTCCTCGGGCTGTTCAGCATAAAACTCCATGTCGTTTATTTGAATCACAGAGGGAAGCAGTCCGGTCAGATTGGCTGCAACAACAAAATCGATCTTGCCTTGTTTCAGTTGAAGAGTAAGAGCGATTGATTCCTCAGTGTATCCGGTCACATCCTCCAGCATCTCGTCGTTCAATCTCGGCGACATGAACCCTAAATACTGCGCGTCATGGAAAAAAATATCAATATCGTTGCTGACACGATGATCGTAGTACCATCGCAGCAACGTCCCGCCACCAAATACCCATGCTGAATCGGGAATATGGGCATTTCGTAAACGATTGACTGCGATCTTCAGTGTTTTCTGCCAATCGTCCCGGTCATTCATAGAACAGCTCCTCAACTTTTTTATTGCGGGAATGTGCTTTGATGAACAGATCGTAATACTCTTTGAGCTGTTCAAGAGCGATCCCGTGTTCTTTCCGGAATCTGTTCAGTAAAGGAACGGGGACTTCCGTGAAAAAGACCTCCATGTGTTCCCGAAGCCCAACCGGGAAAACCTTCTCCTTCAGCATCCCGGCGATCTGTTCTTCGGTGATCTGTTCTGTGTAGGCAGAGTTCACGATCATCTCCACAAGGGTCTGCATGTTCGTTATCCTCTGCCTTCCTGTTGTGCAGCAGCTGTCCGTGCAAGCTTCAACACGACCTTCTGAGGATAATAGCGCTCTGCCAGTGCCAGCAAAACCTTGTAGTCCAGCTTTCGTTGCTGGATCAGGTTGGCCAGGAGCAGGTACGGTTCTTTCTCGTCAACAGGCGCATCGTCCATCAGCTCGAGAGCATCGAGGAGTTGCAGGTATCTCTTGTTCTCGGCAGTGATCTTGATCTTTGCCGGACGGACCCAGACACGAAGCTCCACATCGTTCTTTCGTCTTGTTGCGTTATTGGTTGCCAGTTCATCCTTGTTGGGCATCTGGGTCGTGAGGCCGATGTGGTTCAAGAACACATACCCGGTCTCGTAGCCAATGTCCGGGAAAAGGTACTTGTCGATAATAAGCTGTTGTACATCGATACCAGCATCGCCAAGCGGATACCGGACTGTGCGATAGTAAATCCCCTTCTGAAAGAAGCGAAAATCAGGGACAAGCTTCCCATCCAGGATCCGTTTCACGGCAGTCGCAGTCGCAGCTGCAGCTTTTTTTGGTTCCAGATGAAAAGCTTTTCCGAGTTTCACAGCAAGGGTGCGCGCATAGATCGGGGCTGTGACCGGGATGTTATTCACTTCTTCGCACACGAATTGAATGTGGGTCTTGTTCACCTGGAACACCTCCTTGCTTGATAGATTAGGTGTCTATTAAGGATGCACTACGTTCATTTATTATATCAATCAGCGAGGGACATGCAACGCTGAAGTTTCACGGCCCATTCTCTCTCGCTGATTCGTTGAGCGATCTCCGAGAATGTTGCTTTGACCTCTCGAGCATCAACCTCTTGAAGCGGATCAAGCAGCGATCTTACTTTTCAGAAGCAAAGTAATCCTCCCATAACCTACGAATAACTTCAGGCAATATCAAATTGGGCAACACCCGCCTGATCTCGTTCCAATCAAGTTGCACGAGGTCTTCTCTTTTCCCGTAAAGTAATACTTGTTTGATATACCATTGTCGCTGGACGGGATCAGCCATATCAATCGGATGATCAAAAGACCACACGATGTAACGCTTTGGTGTGATGAAACGCGGACCATGATATCCCTTTTCAGCCACGATTTCTGTGTTGGTCGTTGTTATCTTTTTACTGTTCATGTCTCCTCTTCTTTCTGTAAATGATCAAATGATACCTCCAACATATCAGTAAGAAGAACCTCCGGACTTTTTCTAAACATGCTGTAAGTCCTTTTTGATTTCTCCGTATAGATATTTGTTGTGTGTGATCATAGGAAGTGTCAGAAGATCGACCTTCATGCCGAGGATCTGCTCAAGTTCATCTGCCAGATCAATGAACGCAAAACCACCAAGTGGACGACTGAACGTTACCAGGAGGTCTACATCACTGTCTTCTGTTTGCTCGCCACGTGCATAGGAACCGAAGATCTGAAGATCAAGAACACCATAGGTCTCTTTCAGATACTTCTTGTCCTCTCGAAGGACGTTCTTGATTTCGTCCAGTGTCTTCATCATCTTTCATCACCTTTCTCTTGCTCAACAACCCTGCTTGTCACTTCGATCTGCTCAGTGAAACGAAGAACGACCGCTTTCACCCGGTCAAGAAGTTCCCGGACAGCCTTATCGTCGTCACAGATCCACCGCAAGTTTTCATCGAGATATTTTCGCATCTCTGTTGTAAATGTCTTCTTTCCCTGATCTGTTTGCAACGACTCCACTTTTTGTTGAGACAACTGGATAAAGGATTCCGAACTGATTTTATAGTCCTGTAATTTTGCAACGAGAAGATCCAAAACAGGTTCTTTGTGAACCAACGTCTGCTCCAGCCAGTCAATGTCCCACACGTCCCGGGCTTTGAATGAACGCCAGCTTATTGTCCTTGCCGCAAACGCGACTAACTTATCGGCTAAGATCTCCTCCATTGTTTCCACTGTGGCATAAACCCTGAGATCCGGAAAGAAAGAACTTTGGGCAAAACGAGAAACCGGAGTTCTTGCCGGGATGTGTTCAGAAAAATCAAGAAGAACTTTGTTATACAGTTTGTCTCTTTCTTTCGGAATAATGCCAACAGCGATCTTATGCACTATGTTCTCTTCGTTGAACGGATCCACAACAACACGGACATCATTTTGAAGGTCCCGATGGAACATCTTCCTCAGCTTTTCCGCAAATCGCTCGATCTGCTGATGATCCAGAGCTTCGGCACTGGCAAAATCCAGATCGTTCGAGTACCGATTCCCGTGATAGCAAAAACGCAAGGCTGTTCCACCATGAAAGGTAACTTTCTTTGCCAGGGGATTTTCCGACAGTGCACTCAGGATCAAGAGCTGGATCAATTCCTTTTCTTGTTGTGGATTCTCAAATTCAACGCTCCTCATTCATCTCCTCCATCAGATCCAGCAGAAAATACGAACGATGGTGTCGTGCGTCTTCTCTGACACGCTTTTCGGTTGCTTCATAAATACCCCGGTCTTCATTCCACACAACACCCCTGATCTTCCTGATGTCGGGAATTTTTTGATGCACGAACTCAACGATCCCGAGCACATTCTGATAGGTGTAGCTTCGTCCATCGGTGATGAAGGTGATCCCGTTTGGCATCTGGGTTGTGAGTCCAAGCTCGTTTGCCCGCATAGGACCGGTGTAGTACATCTGATCACAAAAACGGACTTTTTTTGCGAACTGGATCAACGCCTGGTCATGACCCGGAAGACAATGCGCGTGGATATTTGCATACAGTCCCTCTGCCACATGCGCGAGAAGTCCGTTATGAACAAACCGGTTCAGTTCTTTGGAGATACTGCTTTCCGGTTCATCCGAAAACTTCAGGGTAAACATGTGGTACGGAAGCAGCCATTCTTTCTGGTCGTCCAGTTCAAAAAGAAACTGCATCAATTCTCTGGTAGTCATAATTGATGTTACATCAAATACTCATTATTGTCCAGACAACGCTTTGTTTTAGTTCCAATAATGGTTCATGCTCTATTTTTCTTCTCCATGTTCTCCCCATCCAACTGGTCGTCGGATCCGTTCATTCGGGTATGGTTCTCCAATATCAGGCTCTTCAAGGGCTGTTTCATTCCCAAGTTCCCGCATCCGGAGAAAAGCAATATGGGACAGACCAAAACTACCATAACGAGCATTGATGGCAATCCGCTGACTCATGAGTTGTCCTTTAATTCAGTGGATAGACAAAAGGGATTTCTGAATAATTTGTTTCTCCCAGCAACCAGCCCGGTTCCGTCGTTTCTGCAAAATAGTAGTTCAGTCCGTTCTTCGTGTAGAAAGTGCAGGGATTGCTCTCTGGAAACTTTGCAGTCTGGGTAAATTGCTGATCCGTAAAAGCTACACCGACTGCTTCATGCCCTACTTTCTCTCCATTCCATACAACGTCGGGAATAGAAAGCAGTGCCACCTTGTATCCGAGAGCCTCCAGAAGAGAAGCATACAGGATAGACTTGTCTGCGCACTTGCCTTCGTCGAAAAGCGTCATCGCCGGCAACTGCACAAGAGGCGTGACCTTGTAGGGGATGGCTCCTCCAACAAAACTGAGAACGAACTCTGCCTCGTCGAAATAGCCATACCCCGAAGTTTTGGCCTCCGTGTCGAGTTCGGTCGCCAGTTGCTTCACGAATGCCGTGTTCTGTGGTTCCGTCGTCCAGGAAGCGAAATCACCAAAATCGGGAGAACCGGACTGACACTCGAGGATCATGGATTGCAGTTGAGCCGGTGAAGAAGTCAGGATGTTCTGTTGTGCAGTTCCATCTGTTTGCTGAAAATAGGTATTGACTTGTGCTGTCTGTGCCCGGGAAAAACTCAGGAGATCTTCGGGAATTTCCACATGCCAGGTAAAATCCTGTCCGCCATAGCTCCACTTGTAATCTTCAGACTCGCTTGCAGTCCCAGCAACGACCTTCTGGGAAGGAACAGTGCCACTGACAACGACAGGAGGGGCAGGAGGAGTAGGATCGACAGGAGAAGATGCCGTTCCCGAAGCAACAAGGCTCACAGTCTTCGCTGCCGGATCCCAGGTCGCTGTAAATCCCAATGCCTGCGCAAGCCACTTCACCGGGAGGAACATCCGTCCCTTGTTCATTTCCGGAACAGTGTCCATGATCGTCCGAACATCATTGACAACAAGGAAAGCACTCCCGATCGACAACTTGATTGTCGCCCCACCATCAACCATGGTGACCTTTCCTGCTTTTGAATCATACGTTATATCAGCAAAAGGAATTCCGAAAGCATTGGCAACAGAGCGGACCGGCAGGAACGTACGGCCATTGTGGATATACGGAGCAACATCCATTTCAAGCGACTGCCCATCCACAACGACATCTATGGAACCGATGGTAAAAACAGCAGTCGTTGTTGCTGCAGAGACACGAGCGAACGGAACGGTGACGATGGCAAGAACGAAAACCAGCAGCCAGATGATCTTTTTCATGAGACCCTCCTTATCTTCCGTCCACTTTCGCTTCAATGACCTTCTGGATTGCAGCCGGAACATTGGACAGAAGATCATCCCCTGTTGCCTTCTCGATCGCATCAACACTTGTCAGGTAGGTCTGCCACTTCGAACTGACGCTGTTGATGTTTGGTGTATTGATAGCAATGACACGCGTCTTCGTGGTGATGCGGCTGAGATCCTTGGTTCCATTGGACAGGACGACCGCGACTTTCCAAACATGAGACGGTACCGTGACGTGTCCGCCGTCGATCGTTGTTGCAGTACCCTTTGACCCGGTGCCCCCGCTGCCGTAAGAACCCATGACGATGTAGAGCTCGTCACCGCTCTTCACCAAGCCACGCAGATACCCCTCGAAGTTGTTCCAGGTCCCCTCATTGTTCCTTGGTGCCTGGGGGATCATGTTTGTCATCAGGAAGGTCGATGAATTGGCGGCAACAGAAGAAGTCCTGTCTGCTGAAGGACAGTTGTGGCCACGATCGAACCCGCTGCCGGAATAGCCGTTCGCCTGCACTTCGTACCAACCGGCAGGAAGAGTACTGTCTGCACGGAAGTTGTTCAACCTGTCTGTTGAGCCGAGCGAGGAACTTCCAACATACCAGCTCACCCAATTCGGTTCACCCCGGGATTTGTTGTAGGAAAGGGTGTAATTGCTTGTCGTCATCAGGTAGTTGTTGGGAGAAGCGGTATTGTGGACCGCCTTGCTGGGATTGCCGAGAAGCAGGTTGTTGCCATCGGCTGGCGATGTCACCGCCCTGACGGTCGAGGGGACAAAAAGCCCTGCGACCAGGAGAATCGCTACTAGGACGTTCAGCAGACGCGTTCTTCGCATGAGTCCCTCCTTCATTAGGAACAACAACATAGTGTGTACCAGGTCCCGGTCCGCGTCAACTGGTTCTGGTCATACGTGCTTCTGTCGTCATTCCCCTGGAGGAGGTTGGTCCCTCAACAAGGGTACAAACAATGTCTTGACCCTTGTTGGGCCTGCCCAGTTCTTCTGTCAATGTTGCATTTAGTCTGTTGCCTAAACAGTCCATTATCTAAATGCTGTAGAGTCTATCTCCTTTCAGACATATAGGCGTTTAGTCTGTAGGCCTTTCGTCATATAGACATTCACTGTATAGGCGTTTAGGCCTTTATGTTTGTCGTCTTAATGCGTTCAGACATTTAGTCCTGCAACGTTTCACCGAAACGCAGAATGAGTGTTCGTCTGCCCTACGTGCCCCATCCATCCCCGATGATTCCATCAAGACCATTATTCGCGATCGCCTCCGCAATCAATTACCGCCAAATCAACCAACTTACGGAATACGTGAATCCTTCACTCCTTGATCGCCCGTTTCCTCCACACACTTCTCCAGCGACCGTATAATCAACTCGTTCAGAGTAATCCTATGGTCCATTGCATAGATGTGTGCCTTCTTCCAAAGCGCCTCGGGCAACTTCGCCGAGTAATGCCGCTCTGATCCCTTGCCCCCTGCAAAACCCAGGACGCTCTTTGGTTCAGTCATACAATCCTCCTCTGTAATTCAGCATAGAATGCTTCAACCGCCGGCGCTGCCGGTCCTTCTGTCACCAATCTGCCATCGGCTGTCGCCTCACGTACCCGTGTCGACGCGGGGATACTGGTTTCCATAATGAACTGACCATATTTCGCCCGAAGATCCTCCACCACTTTGTGTGTGTAGTTCATCCGAGACGAGATGTTTGACAGCACGACCCCGGCGACTTTCAGTTGCTGTCCTGGCCCCGAGCGAAGATCCGTATTCAATTCTCTGATGGTGGAAAACAAGTCCGCCAACCCTCGAACGCTGAATTTGCTCGCATCCACCGGGATCAGCACGAACTCACACCCAAGCAGAGCATTGACCGTCAGAACCGCGAGATTTGGCGGAGTGTCGACAATGGTCCAGCCGTCCGGATGCGCAGACAGATACGTCCTCAGTTTGTAGAATCGTCCTGGTCCGCCCGCTTCAACTTCGTAAACCGCCAGCGAGACGTCCGACCCCAGGAGCGAAAGGTTCGGCGCCACCTCAACCGGGGTCAGTTCATTCAATCGCGACTCTCCCCTCTCGGACTTCTCGAAAAGGAGGCGCACGTTTGCCTGTTCGGGGAGATCCTGGGTGAAACAAGATGTCAGCGACCCCTGTGGGTCCAGGTCAATTACTGTCGTCGGCCGATCCCTCGAGCTCAGACGTGCAAGCGCATGGGCTATCGTCGTCTTCCCGACGCCCCCCTTCTGATTCGTGATACAGATTGTCGGCATAACTTCCTCCTAATGTGTCGTGAATCTGTCAAAACTGATCGTCTCCACGGCTATGTTTTCCATGGTCCCGTTCGAGATTTCCTCTCTATACCGTTGTCCATTCATTCAGACATTCAGAGTTTAGCCTATTAGACTCGACGCGGCAAGACTAAATATTACTCCAGACAAATCATCAACGCATGGTATGCATGTATAGGTATTTAGGTGTTCGTCTATACACTGTATCACTTTTTAGACATTTGACTATTTACTGGTCTCTGCTACCATGCATTTGTTACAGGAATCTTGATTGGTGTAACGCAGGAGGTCAATATGAAGGCGGTAGGTTATCTCAGGGTGAGTACTGATGCCCAAGCAGGTGAAGATCGGTTTGGTCTCGAATCCCAGACGCAGGCGATTCAGAAGTTTGCCGAGGACCAGGGATATGAGTTGGTTTCCTGGTACACCGACGCCGGGGTTTCAGGCGGGACACTTGCGCGTCCGGAGCTCCAACGTCTCCTCCTTGATTCCCGGGCAGCCCAGTTCGAAGTCGTCCTTGTCGCCAAGATGGACCGTGTCGCGCGCGACCTCATGGCGCAACTCTGGCTGGAGAAGGAACTGCTCCGCGCCAACGTGGAGATCATCTCCGTTGCCGAACCTATCCGTGGCCAGGACGCAACCAACCGACTCTTCCGACAGATCATCGGTGCCTTCGCAGAGTTTGAGAAATCAAGGATCACCGACCGGATGAGCAGTGGTCGCAAAGTCAAGGCATCGCGTGGTGGATATGCCGGCGGAGGTGTGCCGCTGGGTTACAAATCAAAGAGAGGTTCGGGACGGATTGAACTCGATCCCGAGAAAGCCAATATTGTCCGAACAGCATTCCAGCTGAGAGCAAACGGGTTCAACCTTCAGCAAGTAGCAGACGAGCTCAATCGCCGACAAATGTTGACGGCTCAAGGACGCAACTTCCATAGAACACAGGTTCGACGGATCCTGCTCCACAAGGACGTATATTGCGGTACTTACAACTATGCAGGAGCATCAGTCGCCGGTGAACACCCAAAGCTTCTCCCCAACGATAGAGGAGTTGCTTCATCTTAGAGGGCTTCCCAGTAGTTCAGACTGCACGAACCCACCATAGACTACGAGGAAAAGATGTTCGAGCCTGTCCAGTCCTTCTCGCCCTTTGCTCACTCGGAGAACTCGGACCTCCCGCCCATTCCTCGACTTCCCGGGCTTAGAAGCGAGAAAAGAGACCTCGGGGGGAGGGACACGGCGCAAAAGAGGCCATAGGAAGAGATCTCAGACGGCTTGCCTTGTCCTAGTACCCCCGCTTTCAGAGACTGCGCCTTCTGTGTAGCCTTTTCTCCTGCTCCAGAAATACCAGGAATGAACAAAGGACGATCTCTCATGTGAGAAAAGACCGTCCCCTTGTTTGCAGACAGACCGGGAAGTCGAGACCTCCTGGACGTATGCGCTATGGTTTGCTGTTCTCCTGCTTTGCAAGTTTCTTGAGAAAAGCGTCATTCTTCTTGAGATACCATTCCGAGTCGGGGGTCCATTTCAGAGCTTCCCCACAGAGAACAACGGCCTGAGCAAACCGCCCCTCTTTCTCGAGCAGCATGATCGCTCTGGTGTAGCAAGGGAAATCTCTCGGCGGGGTGAGTTCCGGCATTTGTTCAAGTTCTGCGCTTCGCCACTTCCAAGCCAACTGCATTCCTTTCTGACACAAACCCCAAAGCTGGTCCCTATGCTCCCGAGAAGAGAACCGTTCCTTTACCAGTGTCTTCCACAATTCCTGGATTTCGAACATGTTGGTGAAGTACTTCCCCGCCGTTTTGTCAACAGTTGGTTGGAGTTTCACATATCGCTGCAAATCCTCGTCCTGTTTATCCGTCGCCATTGCCCTCTACTCTCCTTCTACCGTGTGCAACCTGATTTCACTTGATCGGTTTCTCTCTCGCAGAAACCGGACCAGTTTTCAACTTCCCCTTGTCATTCAGGATTGCTTCTTCTTGATCGCTCCAACAATCATGCTGATCCGCTGCGGTGACATGCCAAATGCCCGCGCAACGCTTGTCTGCGAAATGCCCTGTTTCTCGACCAGCTCGTACATCGTCTGATTACGGATAATGAACAGTTCCTTGGGTAGGTTTTTCTTCTTCAATTCGTCCAGGCTGATGCGCTTGTCCATGCGTTCCATCGCCTGGGTCACGATCTGTTCGTCCGGCGGTTGCGTCTTGATATGGTGGTACTTCAGGACTCCCGCCACCCGCTCGATGTCCAGCGTATTGCCAGCGTCCTTCTCGACGGTCAGCCGGTGACAGATCTCCTGGATAGTACGGATGTCCCGGATGTCCGCATCCGCGATGAACGATATGACGTTTTGTACGACCTCGATGCCCACCTTCGCAAACTCGTTCTCGATGATATCTCGCCGGAGATTCCTGTCGGGAATTTCGACGGATGCCACATATCCAGTGATAAGTCTTGTCGCCACTTCTGGAATCAGGTTCCAATGTTCGTCGGGCGGCAGGTATGCTCCAGTGAACAACCCAAACTTCCCTCCGCTGATGAGGTGATCGAGAATGGCCTTGAACTCACGCATGACCCTGGGCATGGAATCATTGTTGAGGAAGCCAATATCATCCACAGCGAGCGCGTCGACCTGCTTGAACAGCTGCATGGTCTGGGTGTAACTGACTCCCTGCTGGTTGACTGCCTGCAGGATGTAGTCGGCAAACTCGCTTCCGTTGAAAAAGGCGATGTTCTTCCCTTTGCCAATCAGGTTGTTCATGACGGCATGTAACAAGTGGGTCTTCCCCAGCCCGACGCCACCGTGAATATACAGAAAGTTGTTCGATGCCTTCTGTCCAGGCTGGGACCTGGAGATCTTGATCGCTGAAGCCAGGGCGACCTTGTTTGAAGACCCGGCTATGAAGTTATCGAAGTTGTAATCGCGTCTTAGAACACCAGATCCTTCAATAGTTCCGAGCGTTTTCATTTCCGCGGAACTGTCTGGGGTATTTGTCTTGATGATCTCCAGGGTGACCGTCTTCTTGCCAAACTTCTTCTTTGTCCATTCGATGATGTCATTCATTGCAAGACTTTCTATGTAACCAACCTCGATGTTGTTATTACAAATCGCTGTCAGGTGTTTGACATCCATGTGAAAATCGACGTCCCTCAAGAGTTTACGGGTAATCGCGTACTCCTCTGTATCAGGCAAGATTTCTGTAATGTTCATGCGGCCTCCAGCTATTGAAACTTGTTCTCTATGGCTATTGTAAAACAGAGACTGCATTTTACAATAGTGCAGGCTACAAGGGTTCAACAGCGAAGCTTGACGGATTTGACCTAGTGAGGTTTTGTCTTGTTGTTTTTCTTGGGTCTATTAATATGAGAAAAGACTCTATGAAACATCATCATAGTAATAAGGGGGTTGGTAGTGTGGAGAAGTAGGTAAGATGCTGTTGAAAATTGACGGCGGGCTGTTAATTAGTTTTACAACACCGTTGTAAGCGGGAGGGTTATTTTTACAACGGCTTGTAGGACAACCTTTCAATAGCTGTTGTTGACGAAGCTATTGCAGCCAGTTATGCCCATGTTGTTAGAACTATAGTGGCGTTGCGCCCGCATTTCTTGTGGGGAACGGGTTTGCGAAGAGGATGGGGTCGACTGACATGTCAGAATTGGGCTCATTTTCGTAATCTCACCCTACTGGAGTACGTCTAGTGGTTGTTAATCTTCGCTACGGGCCTGAAACGAGATGCCGTCCAGATTCAGTCTATTGGTTGGGATGTAATTGGACGAGGAACCAGGGAACGATACAATAGTTTGTAGAAAACCGTAGGAAACGCAGACGGTTCTCAACCACGTCTTGAGGAGGAGAATGATGAACCTGTTTCACGGATTTGATGCCTCGGCATACGAGTTTTTCGAAGGGCTAACGTGCATCGATGTCAACGACAGCCCAAGCCATCCTGAGCACAAACCCAGGTACGGGTTCGCTGATCGCGCGGGGAAGTTGAGGTTTCCAGCGATTTATGACGCTGCGGAGGACTTTTGCGGAGGACTTGCAGCAGTCAAACTGAAGGAGAAGTGGGGCTTCATCGACGACAAGGGAAACACGATCATCCCTGCCATGTATGATTCGGTACATCAGTTCAGGGACGGTCTCGCGCTTGTCAAACTCAACGGCAAATATGGCTACATTGACACCAAAGGGACCACAATCATTCCAATCATCTACGAGGAGGCATGCCAGTTCGTGGATGATGTGGCGCTTGTTAAACTCAACGGCCGATATGGCTGCATCGACACGAAAGGGAACGAGGCGCCGATGTCCGGATCCAGGGCAGAACACTACCTTAAGGAAGGAATGGAGTAGCAGTTGGGACCCAGTGCTGAAATCAAAGCCGTTTCCTCGTTGTGACTACGGTGGACATCCTAACCGCGATGCAGCCCTTGCGAGTGCGATGAGATGGGGTTCCAAGGAACGGCAATCTGGTGGTGCCGAGTTCCTTGAGTTGGAGGGGCTGCCGCTTCTGCTGGCACTGAAGGCCACGGCACTCACGGGATACTGCATGGCTTGCCTTGAGGAGATGATGTTCAGCGTTGCACTTGCTCCTCGCACGTTTCCTGAACGGGTTCATGCATTGGCCGTTTCCAGTCATGGTGACCCGAAGATCTACGGCATCGCGGCCGTGGGCCCTCAGTCCGAGGAAAGAATACGGTGAGCAGGTTGTGTGACGACAGGCGCGGGGTGTACGTGCGGAGGAGGCACAACGATGACTGATGATTCAAGTGCTCAAGTGTCTCTTCTTGGCCTGTTGGACTCGGCAGAGAACTACCGCGTCGCATGGCATAGCTGGATCGCACGAAGCAGGTTGACAAACCCGCCAATCGGCTACAGTAGTGGTGTCGACTGTGTTGGAGGGTGAAGATGCTTTCTGCGTTCCTGGGTATCACAGACAACAGCTGGTTTGACTACTTGCGGCGGAATCAGATCACCGACGAGGTGAATTTCTGGATTCCCAGCGCTCCGGCACGCAAACATGTCGAACCCGGTTCACTGTGGCTCTTCAAGCTCAAGGCACCCCTGAACTTTATTGCTGGTGTGGGTGTGTTCATGCACTACTCAGTCCTGCCGCTGCAGATGGCGTGGGATGCATTTGGCATCGGTAACGGTGTGCCGACGCTGGACGCGTTGCGTATTGCCATCATGCGATACAAGCATCCCGGTGCAGATTTGTGGAACATCAACGTAGACTGTGCAGTCCTCGATCAGGTCGTCTATCTGCCGCGGGAGCTATGGATCCCGTGTCACACTGGCAGTCTCGTGAGCGGCAAGCACATGGCTAGTGCTGACGACCAGGCCATCGTGCGACAGGTACTCCGCAACTTGGAACTCACTCCGTCGACGCAGCAGATCCATGCACTACCCTTCTACAGTTCTGACTACACGCCGCAGTACGCTCTGCGCGAGGTCCGTCAAGGCCAGGGGACATTCCGCGTCGAAGTGACCGATGCCTATCATCGTCAGTGTGCCGTCAGCAGGGAGCACTCGCTGCCTGTCCTTGAAGCCGCGCATATCATCGAGTGGTCTGACACGCATACCAACGATGTCACCAACGGTATCCTCTTGCGTGCCGACATCCACAAGCTGTTCGACGCTGGCTACGTCACCATCGACCCCGATGGCTATCGGTTTGTGGTCAGCAAACGTCTCAAAGAGGATTACGACAACGGTAAGGAGTACTACCAGCTTCATGGCTCGCACATCCTGCTGCCCGAAGATCCGACAGAGTGGCCGAACAGATTGATGTTGACAAGACACAGTGATCTTCTCTACAAGAACTAGGCTAAGCGGGGCAGGATGTCAAGGCGTAGGTGTGTCGAAGGGGTCTGCAGCATCTGCGGCAAGGAAGGCCCGCTAACATTTGAACATGTGCCTCCGCAGGCCGCATTCAACAAGAGCAAGGTACTGACCTGCAGTGGATTTGACTACCTGAAGAGGGATTCAGGAAACCTCCCGTGGGAGATGAAGGGTGTTCGGGAAACTGTCGAGCAGGGTGGGGCCGGTGGCTATACCTTGTGCGAACGCTGCAACAATACAACTGGCGCTTGGTATGCACGTGACTACGTTCACTTCGTGGAATGCGCAATGCAATCGAAGGATCACCCGAGTCTACTGCACGTGGAAGGGGCACCATTTGTTGTCATGCAGTTTGAGCACGTGTACCCCCTGAGGATCATCAAACAAGTTCTGGCCATGTTCTCCTCTGTTTGCGGTCCCGGCTTGACCGCCGCAAATCCTGAACTGCGACGCCTGATTCTCGGCAAAGATCAACGGGGCTTGGATCCCGATCATGTTGGCCTTTATTGCTATGCTTGGCAGGGGACAGTGCAGCGTCGGACTGGAGTCTCTGGACTTCTCAACTTGGCAGCCAATTCATGCCGTGAGCGCATCTTGGCGGACTTCTCGACTACTCCGTTTGGTTTTCTACTCGAGTTTGAACCGCAGGGTGGCATGGGACTGTGGGACATCACCGACTTCGCCAACCAGTGTTCATACGGTGATGCTGCCACATTCTCTTGGCCGGTACCGATTCGCGAAAACAACACCATCTTCCCTGGTGACTTTCGCACGCGACAACAAGTTCTTAACACCCGCCTTGAGAACCAGGCCAAGAAGCAAACACGGCAAGGCGATACGAGCTGATGTAAAGATTACACTGGGATGCCTGTGGCGTCTGGATTCCCACCTTCGCCGAGGAACGCCACTCGTGCTACGGAGAAATACCCGTGAAGAGCACACCTCAGTACACCCAACGCACTGGAAAGAAATACTCGGGGAGAGAGACAGAGTCCAGCGGGAATGACGGCGGGCGCCAGAGCGTTGAAGCCGTTCCAGGAAACGACCGTAGTGAGTTAGGTTCAAAGTGCTGTCTGCTTGGAATGAATCAAGCACTCTCGTTGTCGGAGAAGTCAGACGGGATGTGACATGCTAGTTTGACGCCCTGAGTGCGGTGCGAACGTCAGTGACAAAGCACCATACGTTCTTACTATGGCTTTCAGATAGACACTGGCGAGATGTTACGCTCACGTGCAGCTGGTGCGGTCAAGTCTTGTGAGGATATCGTTTCAGGTTACATCAACTATCGTTCGTTTGGTATTTGAGATTGCTTGGAATGATTCTGTAGTGCACTCTCCTGATGGGTCGTCATCAACGACATGCATGTATCATGGAACTTCGAAGCCATACGTAGAAATGACTCTGGCGATGGAAATTCACCCCTTGGAATCAGTATTCCCAGTGTATGTGCTTGGTCCACCATATCAATAGCCTTATCGATAGGTGCCGATCGCCTATAGGAGTCAACGACCCACTTCATACGTAATGCTTGGGTAATAGCTTCTCGAATCTCCTCATCTTCATTTTTCAGATTTGATAATTCGGAATTCACCAAATCACTATTCAAATCTGAAAACCTTGCAGCTTCAGCGTTTGTGGGCTCGTCACAGAAGAGTCTATTCAAAACTGCTGCTGCTAGGGAGTCAGCGGCTTCTTGTCCGTATCCATCTACGAATTTCAAAGAGAGATACTCAAAAAGCGCAATCTTGACCAAGTCAACTCCGGCTGACATTCTTCTCATGAGATTTTCTTTGCCAAATCGCCACTTCGGTATTAGCCCCATCAAACCTCCTCCCGTCTCCTATTTCAACCACGCGAAATCTAGGCTACAGAGTCTATATCACCTCTTCTTGCGATCTGTGACCATATTTGCCGCCAGTGGAATCAGGCGTAGCGGCTTCTTGAACGAGCTAGAAGGAGAAAGCGCTGTATCATGACAGTTTCCATATTCCCCTTGCAGCGACAGGCCTCGTATTTCAGAGCCTCGGTACGCATGCCTTTCGTTGGTTCCTCAACCATCACGATGACCGTCTCCTTCACCAGGAACAACAACACCATAGTGTGTGTCACTCCCGCGCCCTCGTCAACAACTGCTAGAACATGTGATGGTGGCAAACAGGCTCTCTAGGTCATCTGGGTCTTGACACGTCGACGGCCCGGTGTATTGTGAAATTGCAAGACGCGGTGATTTATGTAAGGCTCACTTGCTCCGCGTTACAAATGTGCTAAAGCGCCGGGACAGTTGGTTCCCGCGTCGACCCCATGTGCTTGCACGGGGTTGTTTCATTTTGAGGCATGAGATATGCCACAAGGAGGGAACCATGGAGGACAAGCTGAAGGCCGCCCTCACGGCATACGCCAAGGCTCAGTCGAAGATCCTGAACCATGTCTTCGACAACATCAGGCAGACGGGGACCCCATCGTCTGTAGACCTCGCATTCTGCCTGCCGAACGACATCATTGCCGGACTACCCCAAGAGGAGCAATATGGCGCGTTCCTGCGCAAGTTCCGGTTCCTGGGATATGCGATGTGGAAGTCCACCTGCTACCACCAAGTGCTGGAACATGCTGCGTTCGAGGCAGAGAGCACACATCTGCGGGAGCGCTTCCCTGGACTCGAACACCAGTTTCGTGAAGGCGTACGGGAAGGGTGTCCAACCCCTGTTTCGACGGTGGGTCTGGGCACGTCGCCCGACAGCATTCGCTCCAACGTGACTGAGAACGGCTGCACCCTGCTCCAATTGCATGCGCTTCAGGAAGCCGGAGTGTCCGTTCCATCCGACGAGCCTGAGCGGAGGCGCTCGTGATCCGCGTCGAGACATACCCTCCGGAGCAGCCGGCAGAGCGGAACCCTGCTGTCGAGGGGTTCATCCACTGGCGCGCCAAGATGGAGGAGATGCGGACCGCGAAGCGATGCGACATGATTGGCCTCATGTATTGGTCCAACCACGTGGCGGCGTCCAACCGGGACGGAGGAAGCCGATGATGTGCCCGCGGTTCTGGGAGGACACTTCCGGACGCCTCATCCCCGGCTCTGGCTGCGGGAAGGATCTTCCGACTGCCGGGGAGCTTCCGGCACTCATCCCATACCGGAAGAGCGACAAGTGGGGGCTGTGCGACAGCGGCATGAGGATGGTGATTCCTGCCATCTATGGTGCCGAGGTAGGCTGCTTCTGCGAGCGCCGCGCAGCCGTCAAGTTCGGTGGCAGGTGGGGCTTCATCGATGCCCGGGGAGACATGGTCGTACCTGGCGTCTACGACGAGGTCGGGTCCTTCTTCAAGGCGCAAGCCTCCGTGGCCGTCAATGGCAAGCACGGCCTTATCGATCCCTTCGGGAACGCAGTCGTGCCCTGCATCTACGATGAAGAATTCTACTTCCGGGAAGGCCTGGCAGCGGTCAAACTCGGCGGCAGATGGGGCTTCATCGACGTCGGGGGGAAGATGGTCATACCTGCCATATACGACGAGGCGGGCGACTTCAGCGAGGGCTTCGCGTCCGTCAAGGTGGACGACAGGTGGGGCTTCATCGACACCAAGGCGAACATGGCCGTGCCGGCTGCTTACGAGAGTGCAGGTTCGTTCAGGAAGGGCATTGCCGATGTCCGGGTCGGCGGCAGATGGGGCTTCATCGGCCGTTCCGGGAACACCGTCGTGCCCTGCATCTACGATGAAGAATTCTACTTCCGCGATGGTCTTGCTTCTGCGAAGGTCGGCGGGAGGTATGGCTTCATCGACACGGACGGGCACCTGGCAATACCCGTTCGCTATGAGCAGGCATGGTTCTTCGAGGAAGGGCTTGCCCCGGTGAAGCTCTACGGCAAGTGGGGCCGCATCGACACACGTGGGCACATGACCGTTCCCACTGTCTACGACACCGTAAGCTGCTTCAGCGAGGGACTTGCATGCGTCAGCGTCGTCGGCAAGTGGGGCTACGTGGACACCATGGGAGTGTCGCGGGTGCCGCTCGTCTATGACGGCGCAGGCATCTTCAGCGAGGGTCTCGCCAAAATCTGCCTCAACCAAAGGTGGGGCTTCATCGACACCAAAGGGGAGACCGTCATACCGCAACTCTACGATGACACAGGCGACTTCTGCGAGGGCCTGGCCAAGGTCAGGATCGGCGACAGGTGGGGATACGTCGATACCGCCGGAGGCCTGGCCGTGCCGGCCATCTATGACGCGACGTACTCCTTCAGCGAGGGACTGGCGCCCGTCGTTGCCGACGGCAGGTGGGGATACGTGGACACTGACGGGAACCTGGCGATACCCGCCATCTACAAGATACCGCACCCCATCGCCATTTGCAGGAACCATGCGGGCTCTTTCCGCCACGGCCTTGCGCGCGTCCAGCAGCCCGACGGCAAGTTCGGCTACATCGGCACCGACGGCACCGAGTACTGGGACAATGGTGTCGAGTCGGATGACCCGACCCAGTGAGCACAAGGAGGTCACGAGACATGAGAAGATGGATACTGGAGCGCATTCTATCGAACATGTACGACATTGAAGCCGCCATTGGCTATCGCCTCGCCCCGGACGCCCCGTACATCATCATCGCAACGTTCACTGATCGGAGAGACGCCGAGGTCTTCATGGGAGCTGCGGACAGAAGCGGCGAGATCGGTACCTATACGCTTCTCAACATTGAGGACTAGAGTATCTTTATGGACAATGAAGCAAAACGGAATGCTGCACCTGCAACACTCGATCACCTGCTAGGACACGCGGTTGGCGACCTCAGGGAGAGATACATCAAGGCCATTCACCGGAAGTCGTTGACGTTCAAGTACGCAGACGTCATGACCAACGAACCCGGGGTGGCCAAGATCACCCCGGGAGACGTCGTCGGCTATTACTGGAACTACCACGGGAGCCATGAGTTCGAGGCCAGCGTTCGTCGCCTCGAGTCCACGATGCTCGGGGACTGGCGGCCTATTGATGAACTGGCACAGATGTGCCTAGAATGGTTCAAGGTCTCCTGCAGGGACGAACTAATTGCAACTGCAGCCACGTACGGCATGACACTTCTTACCTAGGAGGAACTATGACCGAGGAACGATCGGAATATCTCCCCATGAACAGTCCAGTCAAGCTTCCCGGAGAGGACGACGAGCACGCGCTTGCACGGACGATGCACGCCGCGTACATCGACCTGGAGATCAGCAACATTCGGTGCTACCCGGCGACCTACTGGCCAAACGAGTGGCGCAAGCGTCTGGAGAGACTGTCGGTCTGCGGCCTGGCCCTCCTCCGGCTCATGACCGACGAGAAGGAAGCACACGAGCTAGAGAAGCGTGCCCTCGCTGCCATCAACGAGGTCGAGAAAGCGTACTTGGATCTGGAGGCTGCCAACTTCCCAGTAACTGATGTCTCCCCGCCAGAGCAGAACGCCGGCTCAATGAAGGATGTCTAGGGTCAGCGATGGACAATCCGCGCGGCAGGCACACGAGTGCCGAAGATCTTGCGAGGCTTGGTGGTCCAATTCCCATTTTCAATGGGTTCCCAAGGGGCTAGTGCCCTACCTGGTCTGCCACGAGTACTAGGGGGAGTGTCTGGGCCCCAGCCCTTTGTTCCAGGGATGTATGATAACCGTACACTGCTTCTGCGCCAACAGCAGCAGGCGCGCTGGTCGTTTGCCTAGGCGCAAGCTCTATGCCAACTGCTACAACCCTGCGGATGGGAACATATGGCACGTGCCCGGGTTCTCGGCCCTGAGCTATCAATGCATCGGTGGGGACAGCGTCATATCCTGAGGGCGCATTGCGACAGTCTGGTCAACCAGATTGCCAGACAGCAGCAAATAGCGAATACTATACGGAGGAGGCATCAACGAGATTCGAGACAGCATCACGGACTGATATCGGCAGGTCGGGAAAGGGCAGGAACGAAGACGCTGTCGGCCTGCGCGTGCCCACAGCAGCGGAGTTGCTCAAGCAGTACGGCATCCTTCTCGCCGTGGCGGACGGGGTGGGCGGCGAACCGCACGGTGACGAAGCCAGCCGGATCGCTGTGGAAGCCCTTATGAAGAGTTACTTCGAAGAACCGGCGGGCGTTCCGGCAGCGCTGCGGTTGAGAGACGCGTTCACCAAGGTCAATGCAACTGTCTTTGCAGCAAGCCGGGAGCCGGGCCATATGGGCATGTGCACGACGCTAGTGGCTGCCATCGTCTTCCCCAGCCACGCGATCGTCGCTAACGTGGGTGACAGCCGTGGCTACGTCATCCCCTTGCCGGTTGGAGCAGCCCGCCAAGTCACCGTGGACCATTCCGAGGTGCAGGAGATGGTGCAGCAGGGGCTGATAACGCTGGAGGAGGCCGAGGTGGCCTCCAACAGGAACATCATTACGCGAGTTGTGGGGTCACACTCCAGTGTAAGCGTGGATCTCTTCGATATCCGGCTGACTCCGGGGGACACGGTACTGCTCTGTAGCGATGGTCTGGTAACTGCGGTGACCGATACTGAGATCGCAGACGTCGTCCAGCACAATCCAGTGGAGGCAGCAGTCGACCAGCTCATTGAATTGGCGAAGGGTCCCAAGGGCCACGACAACGTCACCGTATGTGCAGCGCGTCTGTTCCTGTGAGTCCGTCAGAAATGTCAGACAAGCGTGATTACCGGGCATTCCCCAGGTGACCCGTATAATACTCAAGTATCGTGGAAGGAGGGGCAAACGTGAGCGATTCTTCTGACACTTCCAAGCCAACCCCGGAGCACAACCTCCAACCCGGAGCGCCATACAAGAGGGGGGGGTTCATCGGCCAGAAATATGAGGTCTACGGAGTCCTCGGAAAGGGCGGTTTCGGGGTCGTGTACCTGGTCTATTCGCACGAATTGGGAGCGGTCTATGCCTTGAAGACCTTCCAGGATGAGTTTCTTGCAGACCAGGAAGTCAGAAAGCGTTTTCACAAGGAAGCGAGCGTCTGGGTAGAACTGGGACATCATCCATACCTGGTACGCGCCTACTTCGTGGACGAGATATTTGGCAGGCTCTACATCGTAATGGAGTACGTCGCACCCAACAGGGAGGGGCTGAACTCGCTGGAAGGCTACCTGCAGAAGCAGCAGCCCGACTTGGCGCAGAGCCTGCGCTGGGGGATCCAGATGTGCTATGGCATGGAGTATGCCTATTCCAAAGGCGTGCGTGCACACCGGGATCTCAAACCTGCCAATATCATGATTACCCAGGACAAGACCGTGAAGATCACTGACTTCGGCCTTGCAGGCGTGCTCACTGAGTCTCCGGCAATGCACGCCTCAGGCTTGGGTTCCACAGGCTTGTTTGGGCAGACGATGGTCGGAACGGGGTTTGGCACCCCCACACACATGGCCCCAGAGCAGTTCGACAATGCTGCCCTGTGTGATGAGCGCAGCGACGTCTACAGCTTCGGCATCGTGCTCTACCAGATGGTGGCGAGCGGTGGACTACCGTTCCCTGTCCCCATGGGCGCGGATTGGCAGGTGATGCGACAACTGCACCGCGAGTCACCCGTGCCCCGGCTGGATTCGCCGCTGTTCCCCATCATCCAGCGCTGCCTGGAGAAGTCACCGGAGAATAGGTATCAGACTTTCAAAGACGTACGGAACGATTTGGAACCGCTGCTGCAGCATCAGACAGGAGAAGTGATCATTCCTCCACAGCTGAACGAACTTGAGGCTTGGGAATGCAACAACAAAGGCTTAAGTCTCGCCCATCTGGATCGTCACGAAGAGGCCCTCGGCTGCTTTGACAAAGCGCTGGAGATTGACCCGCACAATGAGGCTGCCTGGGCCAACAAAGGTGCCTGTCTCGGCAGTCTGGGCCGTCACGAAGAGGCCATCCGCTGTTATGACAAAGCTCTGGAACTTGACCCACGCGATGAAGCCAACTGCACCAACAAAGGCAATTGCCTCGACGACCTCGGTCGATTCGACGAGGCCATCCTCTGTTTTGACAAAGCTCTGGAGATTGCGCCGCACAACGCCACTACTTGGACAAGCCAGGGCAGTTGTCTTGCCAGTATAGGTCGTTACGAAGATGCTCTCTCTTGCTTTGACAAAGCCTTGGAGTTTGACCCGTGCCATGTCTATGCCTGGTTCGGCAAAGCTGTTGCAGAGGATAGTCTCAGCCGGGGGCAGGAGGCAGCACACTCCTTCCAGCAATTTCTAGCGCTCGCTCCGGAACGGGATGAGCAACTAGTCGAACTCGCCCACAAGCGCCTGCAGGAATTGGGAGAATAGCAATTGTTTGAAGTGATCGTTCATCCAAGGAGAGAGACATGAAGAAGTTATCGTTCGCCGCCTCTGCCACCTGGCAGATATCTGCCCAGGAAGCGGCTGCCGGAGAGTATGCCATAATCGAAGTCGACCATCTCTTGCTGGGCATCTTGAGCTTGGAGAAGATCGGAGCGGTGAAGGACCTGGATCCGCTCGCTCAAGAAGCACTCCGGGAAGAAACGGTGGCAGTTGAGGAGGTCCTGGGAGCATTCGAGCTCGATCCGACTTCGCTGCGGCACTCTGTGCGCCAGAGGCTGGGGAAAGGGACTGGCCGGTCCGCCGAGAAGACCGTTCACCGCAGCCCCGCATGCAGACAAATCTTTCAGCGCGCCGGCGAACTGGCTGGTGTGAATGGCGAGATCACCTGCATCCACCTCCTGGCAGCTCTCCTCGAGCAGCCTTCAGCGATTGTCTCCTCCGTACTGGAAGCAGCCGGGGTCACACCGGGCGCCCTGCTGGGACGTGCCCAGGCAATGATCCATATCCCTGTGCCGGAAGGTGGCGAGCCGCTGAGGGTCCAACCCGGCATGCCCCAACAAGCCGAAGACGAAACTCATTTCCTGGACCGATACGGACGCGATCTGACCCAGGAAGCCCGGGAGGGCAAGTTGGGCCCCTTCATTGGCCGCCGGCAGGAACTGCTGCAAATCATCCAGACGTTGGCCCGCCGCTCGAAAAACAACCCGGTCCTCGTAGGTGAGGCGGGGGTAGGTAAGACGGCCGTCGTCGAAGCCTTGGCCGTACGCGCCGCTGAAGGCAAGGACACAGAAGTCCTGGGAGGGAAGCGCATCATCGAACTCAACATGGGAGCGTTGGTCGGCGGAACCAAATACCGCGGCGAATTTGAAGAACGCCTCACGCGCCTGCTCGACGAAGTGCGCACCCATCCGGAGGTGATCCTGTTCATCGACGAACTCCACAACGTAGTAGGCGCCGGCCAGGCGGAGGGAAGCATGGACGCTGCCAACCTGATGAAACCGGCGCTGGCACGAGGCGACCTGCGTTGCATTGGTGCCACGACGATTGCGGAATACCGCCTTCACATCGAGGCAGACCCGGCCCTGGAACGGCGGTTCGAGAAGATCATCATCGATGAACCTTCCCCAGAGGAAACGCTGGAGATCCTCAAAGGCCTGCGAGGCAAATGGGAAGAGCACCATCACGTGCACATCACCGACCAGGCCCTGCAAACGTCCGTGGACCTCTCCATCCGCTTTGATGGCGATCACCGGCTCCCCGACAAGGCCATCGATCTGGTGGACAAGGCCGGGGCACGCACCCGCATCCCGCTCCTCAGCATGGCCCCTCGAGGTGCGAATGCTGTGAGCGAGGACATCGATGCGTTGACCATCGCCCAGGTACTGTCCGAGAAGATTGGCGTACCTCTGGAAGTCATTACCGGCCATCTGGAAGGGATGAGCCGCTCGCGCCTGTTGGACATGGAGGCGTTCCTCAAGCAACGGGTGATCGGCCAGGATCATGCCATTGAGTGTGTCTGCAGGCGGCTCATGATGGCACATGCCCAGCTAACTCCACGGCACGGCCCGCTCGGCGTGTTCCTGTTCCTCGGGCCTAGCGGCGTAGGAAAGACTGAGCTTGCGAAAACAATAGCCAACTTTCTCTTCGGCAGCCCCAACGAGATGATCCGACTGGATATGTCCGAATACATGGAAGAGCACAGCACGGCCAAGCTCATCGGGTCACCCCCCGGCTACGTCGGTCACGACGAGGAGGGCCAACTCACCGGCCATCTGCGCAGCCATCCCTACTCGGTGGTCCTGATGGATGAGATCGAGAAGGCTCACCCGCATGTGTTCGATCTCTTCCTTCAAGTCTTCGACGAGGGCCGGTTGACTGATGCCAAGGGGCGCACAGCGGACGCTCGCAACGCCATCTTCATCATGACGTCGAACATCGCAAGTATCCCTGCCGACAATCGTATTGGGTTTGGCCAGGTAAATGCGACCGAACCGTCCGATGCCATGCTCCAGGAAGTACGCCACCGCTTCCGTTCCGAATTCCTCAACCGCATCGACGAGCAGGTCGTCTTCCGGGTGCTCAGTATGGACGACGCCCGAGTGATCCTCGCCCCCATGATCCGTGCGATCCAAGAGGCCTTCCTGGCCAAACACGGGAAGCCCTTGGTTCTGACCGACGAAGCCATGCAGTTAATCCTTGAACGGGGCTACAGCCAGGAGTATGGTGTGCGACTCCTTCAACGGACGGTACAGGAATTGGTCGAGTTCCCCTTGAGCAGCCTCATCCTCTCCGGCGTTCCGAAAGAGTGGCCTGCCGTCGTCGTGGCGGTCGAACAAGGTCAGGTCCGCCTTCAACCCGCGTCGCCACCTCCCGACTGGGGCAGGCTGTGGTCAGACAAGACAAATCGGCTGAGTTCGACCAGCCAGGACCCAGGGAGGAACGAGGATGACGAATCCATGCACGAGGGACTACTGATAGACTCTGACTGCGCCAGCTTCGTGTACACTCTCAATGTCGAAGCGGGGAATCCGCATGAGAGCGACAGGTGGCTTGATATTGCGCGGAGGTCCAAGTTCGTCCTGGTCGACGAACTCGACGAAACGAACTTGCGTATTCCGTACAGCGATGGCACTGTTTTCCTCTACGACGAAGACAAGAAGCAGTGGCGATTCTGACAGGAAGCATAGAGATGGAAAACAGGGACGAAGTTCTGAACTGGCTATGGAACATCGGCGACCAGAACATCATCGATGCCGGGTGCAGCGTCTACGGCACGGAGAGGGACGAGGCGCTCGCTGCCACGGAAGTCACCGAAACCAAGGAGAGGTTGAAACCACCCTCGACAACTTTGCGGCGGAGAATCCGACACTGAGAAAGATCGTCGAGGCTCTCCAGGAGAGCATCAACGACCCGTGCAACCGATAGAAGGAGGAACGCCTGCCAGAATGCCCATGCTGCAAAGCAAAGACAACGATTGAGGCCCAATGCGTTCGCTACGGGCCTGAAACGAGATGCTATTCTATAAGAGCTTCTGTTGAGAGCCGGTCGTCAGGGACGAGATGCCAGTCTCGGTCGAAGGAACCTTGGAATCATCGAAGGCTCACCTGGGTGATGACCGTGGTCTTATGCATAGAAGATTGGCTATTAACCTTGCGTGTCTATACTGACAATATGAGCACAAACAGCGAAAAGCAGGTCGACGGGCAGTCGAAGCTTGAACGGGCCCTTACTGCAGTGGAAGCAGGCGACCTGGACAATGCGCGGAGTCAGTTCGAGGAACTCGCGATGGACGATCCACACGACCCGCTGGCCCTGTACAACCTGGGGCTCTGTTACAACGAGGCAGGCAGTTACGACGCTGCACGCAAGACCTTGCTCAGTTGTCTGGCTCTGGACCCGGGTGAAGCAAACACGTACGTGGCACTTGGGATGGCAGAGGCGAAGCTGGGACAGATGGCCGATGCTGAAACGCATCTTGCCAAGGCGCTCACGCTACAACCTGACAACCCGTACGCCCTACGGAACCTGGCAAGTGTCCACGCAGCGACCGCCAGACTTTCTCTGGCCCTCGAGGAACTACTTCGCGTCGATGCGATCCTGCACGACGACCCGCCGACGGTCTACGGACTCGGCCTAGTGTACCGGATGCTTGGCCGGCCCATGGAGGCGACGAGGTCGTTCCAGAGGTGTGTCGCTCTTGCCGATCCCACGTATGCCGAGATGGCCCGGAATCAGTTGCGGGAGATGGCAGAGCAGCCGGTCAAGAGAGACGGTCTACGCATGGACGCCGTGCAGTTCTGCTACGAGGCCCTGACAAGATTCGACGCAATGACGGAAGAAGCCGTTCAGACTACTGTCAGTGAGATCGCCCTCCTGGGACGCTATGGCCTCGATCCCCACGATGCAGAGAAGAAACATGCTCTGGGCTCGATGGGTGGCAGGTTCAGTGAACTTCAGCTCATCTGCTTCCTGTACGTAGGCATGAAACGTGTGGCACCCGACAAGGACATCGGGTTCGACCTGTCGTCGGAATACGACGTCGCATGTGCCTGGCGAAAGGAACCGAGAGTATGACACTCCAGGAGCTTCAGCGGCTG
>JGI24129J20441_1000049_pt1 | contig 28024 bp, 26 predicted proteins | sample BarGraNGADG00211_FD_20441 | JGI IMG/M metagenome (IMG submission 20441) | reverse complement strand
TGTTCATCGAGCAGGGCACCAAGATCAAGGTCGACACCCGCGACGGCTCCTACCTGGGCCGAGTCAACTGAGGTGTCTGCACGCTCCAAGGCGCGCAAGCGCGCTCTCGACATTCTCTTCGAGGCCGATCAGCGCGGTCTGAACGCCGACACGCTGTTGGCGCAGCGGATCTCGAAGCCGGCAACCCAGCACCCTCTCAATGACTACACGGTCGAGATCGTCCACGGTGTCNTCGCCAAGTGGGTCGAGATCAACGAGCTGCTGGCGACCTACAGCCAGGGTTGGACGATCGACCGCATGCCGGCCGTCGACCGGGCCATCTTGCGNATAGGTGCGTGGGAGGTCGTCTACAGCGAGCTGGTCCCCGACGTCGTCGCGATCTCGGAGGCTGTGGCGTTGGCGACCACGTTGTCGACCGACGACTCGCCCACCTTCGTCAACGGGCTCCTGGCCAGGCTCGTCGAGGTCAAGCCCACCCTGGTCTGACGCGCACCTGTCTGACCTTNTTGGCGCACCAGCGGGACGTGTCGGCGATCCTCACCATCGCGGCGCAGTGTTAGTATCGCGGCGTTCGATCGACATCCTTTAACGACCCGTCCAGTGAGGCGGGGAAGGAGGTCCGGCGCTGTGACGCGACCAGACTTTGCTCCACCATCCGATGGCCGTTCGGCCGACGAGTTCGCCGGGACCGCGCGGGTCGTGATGAGCTCCGGTGACGTATCCCGGGCCCTGCGGCGAGTGGCCCATGAGATCCTCGAACGCAACAAGGGCTCACAAGACCTGGTTCTCCTCGGTATCCCGACCCGTGGCGTCTCGCTCGCCCGTCGCCTTGTGGCGGTGATGGCCGAGGTCGAAGGGCAAGAGGTGCCGTGTGGCGCCCTCGACATCACCCTGCATCGCGATGACCTGCGTCGTCACCCCATCAGGGAGGTCGAGCACACGACCATCCCCGCACCGGGGATCGACGACAAGACGGTTGTGCTCGTGGACGATGTGCTCTTCTCCGGGCGTACGGTGCGCGCCGCCATGGATGCCCTGTCCGACCTGGGCCGTCCCAGGGCTGTCCGGCTCGCGGTCCTGGTCGACCGCGGACATCGGGATCTGCCGATCCGCGCCGACTATGTGGGCAAGAACCTGCCGACCTCCCGCAGTGAGCGCGTGCAGGTGTGTGTGGCCGCCTACGACGGCCTGGACGAGGTTCGCATCAGTGGAGGAGAACGATGAACCGTCACCTGCTGTCGATGAATGACCTTGACAGGCAAGACATTCTGGCCATCCTCGGCACCGCCGAGTCGATGCACGACGTTCAGCGTCGCGAGGTCAAGAAGCTCCCGACGTTGCGTGGCCGGACCGTGGTGAACATGTTCTTCGAGGACTCCACGCGCACCCGCTCATCCTTCGAGCTGGCCGGCAAGTGGCTCTCGGCCGACGTCATCAACATCTCGGGCAAAGGGTCGTCNACCAGCAAGGGCGAGTCCCTGCGCGACACCGTGCGCACGGTCGCGGCCATGGGTGTCGACGGCTTCGTCATCCGGCACAGCGCNAGCGGCGCCGCACATCAGGTGTCCGAGTGGGTCGACGCGGTGGTCATCAACGCCGGTGACGGGACGCACGAGCACCCGACGCAGGCCCTGCTCGACGCCTACTCGATGCGCCAGCGCCTCGGTGACCTCGAGGGCAGGCACGTGGCCATCGTCGGTGACCTGACGCACTCCCGGGTGCTGCGCTCGAACCTGATCTGCCTGAAGACCCTGGGCGCCCACGTCACGGTCGTGGCGCCGCCGACCCTGATGCCCGGCGGCATCGCGACCTGGGCCAAGAGCGAGGGTTTCGACACGTCTTACGACTTCGATGCCGTCCTGCCCACCGTTGACGCGGTGATGATGCTGCGGGTCCAGCGTGAGCGGATGAGCGGCGGCTTCTTCCCGACGGAGCGCGAGTACACCGTCGGTTACGGCTTGACGCGGGAGCGGCTCAGATCCCTCCAGAAACACACGGTCATCCTCCATCCGGGGCCGATGAACCGCGGCCTCGAAATCGCCACGGATGCCGCTGATGCCGCCCAGTCGCTGGTCCTGGACCAGGTCTCGGCCGGAGTCGCAGTCCGAATGTCCGTTCTCTACCATCTGCTCGCCGGCGAAGGGACTGTCGCATGAGCCTGCTCATCAAGGGTGCCGACCTGCTCGGCGCCGGCCGCCAGGACCTGCTGATCAGCGACGGTGTCATCATCGAGATCGGCAGCCTCAAGGTCGCTGGCATGCGGACCGTCGACCAGACCATCGACGCCAACGGTTTGGTCGCGCTGCCGGGTCTGGTTGACCTGCACACGCACCTGCGTGAGCCCGGTCGCGAGGATGCCGAGACCATCGCAAGCGGCTCTGCCGCGGCCGCGATCGGCGGGTTCACCGCGATCCTGGCCATGGCCAACACGACTCCGGTCACCGACACCGCGGAGGCTGCCGAGCGCATCCTGGACCTCGGCCGGTTGTCCGGGCTGGTCGACGTACAACCGGTCGGCGCTGTCACCAAGGGACTTGCCGGCGAGGAGCTCGCCGAACTTGGTCTGATGGCCCGCTCGCGGGCACGGGTGCGTGTCTTCTCCGATGACGGCAGGTGTGTTGCCGACGCCAGGGTGATGCGCCGCGCCCTGGAGTACATCAGGGCCTTCGGCGGAGTGGTGTCTGAGCACGCACAGGACCCCAAGCTTGCCGACCACAAGGCCTGCTGCCACGAGGGCGAGCTGTCCGGTCGCCTCGGCCTGCCAGGGTGGCCCAGTGTCGCCGAGGAGGTCATCGTTGCTCGCGACGTGATGCTGGCACGCCATACCGGATCACGGGTGCACATCGCCCACGTATCCACGGCCGGTTCGGTCGAGATCCTCCGTTGGGCCAAGACACAGGGCATCGCGGTCACCTCCGAGGTCACGCCGCACCATCTGATGCTGACCACGGACCTGCTTGCGGGCTATGACCCGACGTTCAAGGTCAACCCGCCGCTGCGGCCGATCGAGGACGTCGAAGCCCTCCGGGGCGCCTTGGCGGACGGCACGATCGACGCCGTCGCGACCGACCACGCGCCGCATGCCCGTCACGACAAGGAGCACACCTTCGACAACGCCGCCTTCGGCATGCTGGGCCTGGAGACCGCGCTGTCGGTCATCAGCGATGTCATGGTTGGCTCGGATCGACTGGACTGGGCGGGCGTCGCACAGGTGATGTCTGTGCGTCCGGCCCGCATCGCCGGCCTGGCCGGTCATGGCCGACCGATCGCGGTGGGGGAGCCGGCCAACCTCACCTTGGTCGACCCTTCGGCCGTGGTGACAGTGGATCGTGAAGCCTCAGTGTCGTTGTCCCGCAACAACCCCTGGCACGGTCGGCGGCTCACCGGCGCAGTTCAGGCCACACTGCTGCGCGGCGTCCCGACCGTCCTGAAGGGAGCGCTGGTGTGACGGATACCCCGACGTTTCTCGACCGCCAGCCTGCGGTTCTCGTTCTGGAGGACGGCCGCACATTCCGTGGTGACGCCTACGGCGCGGTTGGGGGGACCGTCGGTGAGGCCGTGTTCTCGACCGGCATGACTGGCTACCAGGAGACGCTGACCGACCCCAGCTACCACCGCCAGGTCGTCGTCATGACCGCACCGCACATCGGCAATACCGGCGTCAACGACGAGGACGACGAGTCCCGACGCATGTGGGTCGCCGGCTTTGTCGTTCGTGACCCTGCTGTTCGGCCGTCCAGCTGGCGCTCCCGGCGTTCCCTGGAGGACGTGCTTGTGGAGCAGGGCGTTGTGGGTATCAGTGGGATCGACACCCGTGCGTTGACCCGGCATCTGCGCGAGCGCGGCGCAATGCGCGTTGGTGTGTTCTCTGGCCCGCTCGTGCTCGAGTCCCTGGATGCGCTGCTGGAACGGGTGTTGTCGGCTCCGCAGATGAGCGGCGCGGCGCTCGCCGTCGAGGTCACCACGTCAGAGACGTACGTCGTGCCGGCAGTCGGGCAGAGGCGCTTCACCGTCGCTGCCCTCGACCTCGGCATCAAGGCCCGGACCCCGGAACACCTGGCCGCGCGAGGCATCGAGGTCCATGTGCTGCCGGCAACGTCCACGTTCGCCGACATCCAGGCCACCGGGGCCGACGGCGTCTTCTTCTCCAACGGCCCCGGTGACCCGGCGGTAGCGGACCGCGAGGTCGCCTTGTTGCGTGAGGTTCTTGACGCGGGCGTGCCCTTCTTCGGCATCTGCTTCGGCAACCAGATCCTCGGTCGTGCGCTCGGTTTCGGCACCTACAAGCTCAAGTACGGCCATCGCGGCATCAACCAGCCGGTTCTGGACCGGCGCACGGGCGCTGTCGAGGTCACAGCTCACAACCACGGCTTCGCTGTGGACGCCCCCCTGGAGGGCGAGGCCCACACGGCATACGGGCAGGTGCGTGTCTCGCATGTCGGTCTCAACGACAACGTGGTGGAGGGGTTGGAATGCCTTGATATTCCTGCCTTCTCGGTTCAGTACCACCCTGAGGCCGCCGCTGGTCCGCACGACTCGGCCTACCTCTTCGACCGTTTCATCGAGCTCATGTCCGAGAGCCCATCTCCAGCTGCCAACCTGTCCCCAACGTCCGAAGGCCCCGCCTGATGCCCCGCCGTACCGACATCAACAGCGTTCTGGTGATCGGGTCCGGCCCGATCGTGATCGGCCAAGCCTGCGAGTTCGACTACTCCGGAACCCAGGCCTGCCGGGTGCTGCGCGAGGAAGGCCTGAGGGTCATCCTGGTCAACTCCAACCCGGCCACGATCATGACCGACCCCGAGTTCGCCGATGCCACCTATGTCGAGCCGATCACGCCCGAGGTCATCGAGGCGATCATCGCCAAGGAACGCCCCGACGCCGTCCTGGCAACCCTCGGCGGCCAGACGGCGCTCAATGCGGCCATCCTCCTGCACGAGCGAGGCATCCTCGAGAAGTACAGCTGCCCGCTGATCGGCGCCAGCTTCGAGGCCATCCAGCTGGGCGAGGACCGACACCTGTTCAAGGGCGTCGTCGAACGCTGTGGCGGCGAGACCGCGCGCAGCCACATCGCGCACACGTTGGACGAATGTGTAGCCGCCGCAACGGAACTCGGCTATCCACTCGTGGTGCGACCGTCATTCACCATGGGCGGACTGGGCTCGGGATTTGCCCACGACGAAGCGGACCTGCGCCGCATGGCGGGCGCGGGCCTGCATGACTCACCCACCAGCGAGGTGCTCCTGGAGGAGTCCATCGCAGGGTGGAAGGAGTACGAGCTCGAGGTGATGCGCGACCGCGCCGACAACGTGGTGGTCATCTGCTCCATCGAGAACCTCGACCCGATGGGTGTTCACACGGGCGACTCCATCACGGTGGCCCCGGCGATGACCCTGACCGATCGTGAGTACCAACGGCTGCGCGACCTCGCCATCGCCATCATCCGCGAGGTGGGGGTGGACACGGGCGGCTGCAACATCCAGTTCGCGGTCAACCCGCGCGACGGTCGCATCATCGTCATCGAGATGAACCCGCGGGTCTCCCGGTCCTCAGCACTCGCCTCGAAGGCCACCGGGTTCCCGATCGCCAAGATCGCCGCCAAGCTAGCCATCGGGTACACCCTGGACGAGATCCCCAACGACATCACCAAAGTCACCCCGGCCAGCTTCGAGCCGACCCTGGACTACGTCGTGGTCAAGGTGCCGCGGTTCGCCTTCGAGAAGTTCCCCGCCGCCGACCCGACCCTGACCACGACGATGAAGAGCGTCGGTGAGGCCATGGCAATCGGCCGCAACTTCACCGAAGCCCTCCAGAAGGCGCTCCGATCGCTGGACCGCGCCGGCTCGAGCTTCCACTGGCGCAAGGGTGAGTGTCCCTCCAAGGAGCAGGCGCACGCTCTGCTCGAACATGCAAGAACTCCCACCGATGGCCGAATCGTGTTGGTGCAGCAGGCTCTTCGGGGTGGACTGTCGGCCGAGACCGTCCACGAAGCAACCGGCATCGACCCGTGGTTCCTGGACCAGATGGTGCTCATCAACCAGGTGGCCGAACACGTGGCGGCCAGCCCGCACCTCACTCCCGAGGTGCTGTTGCTGGCCAAGCGCCATGGTTTCTCCGATGCCCAGATCGCCGAGCTCTCCGGTATGCCGGAGGCGGTCGTCCGCGGGGTTCGTCACGCGCTCGGCGTGCGCCCGGTCTACAAGACGGTCGACACGTGCGCGGCCGAGTTTTCGGCCGAGACGCCCTATCACTACTCGACCTATGACGAGGAGACGGAGGTCGCCAAGCGTGAGCGGCCTGCGGTCATCATCCTGGGCTCCGGACCGAACCGGATCGGACAGGGCATCGAGTTCGACTACTCCTGCGTCCACGCGAGCTTCGCACTGCGGGACCACGGTTTTGACACCGTCATGGTCAACTGCAACCCCGAGACGGTGTCCACGGACTACGACACCTCGAGCCGGCTCTACTTCGAGCCACTGACCCTCGAGGACGTCCTGGAGGTGGTCTACGCCGAGCGGCAGGCCGGGCCCGTGGCAGGCGTTATCGTCCAGCTCGGCGGGCAGACTCCGCTCGGTCTGGCCAAGGCGCTCAAGGCCGAGGGGGTGCCGATCGTGGGCACCACCCCTGAGTCGATACATCTCGCTGAGGACCGAGGCGCCTTCTCCCGGGTGCTGGCTGAGGCAAAGCTGACGGCCCCACGGCACGGCACGGCATACAGCGGTGAAGAGGCCGTGGAGGTCGCCCACGAGATCGGTTACCCGGTCCTTGTCCGTCCCTCGTACGTCCTGGGTGGCCGCGGCATGGAGATCGTGTACGACGACGCGACGCTGATCGGCTACGTCACCCGCGCCACCGAGGCCGCGCCCGAGCACCCAGTGCTGGTCGACCGGTTCCTCGACGAGGCCATCGAGATCGACGTGGACGTGATCTACGACGGCCACGAGATGTACGTGGGCGGCATCATGGAGCACATCGAGGAGGCCGGTATCCACTCCGGCGACTCGGCCTGTGTGCTCCCGCCGGTGACGCTGGGCCACGAGGAGCTCAAGCGAGTCCGCGAGTCAACGCTCAAGCTTGCCAAGGGAATTGGCGTCAGGGGCCTGATGAACGTGCAGTTCGCCCTGGCTCAGGACGTTCTCTATGTCCTGGAGGCCAACCCGCGCGCCAGTCGCACTATTCCGTTCGTGGCCAAGGCGACCGGCGTGCCCCTGGCGAAGGCGGCCGCCCGGGTGATGCTCGGCGCCACGATCGCCCAGCTGCGCGCCGAGGGGATCCTTCCACCGCAGGGCGATGGCGGGGCCATGCCTGCCCACGCCCACGTCTCCGTCAAGGAGGCGGTGTTGCCCTTCAAACGGTTCCGCACCCACGAGGGCCAAGTGGTCGACAGCCTCCTCGGCCCCGAGATGCGCTCGACCGGCGAGGTCATGGGCATCGACTCGGACTTTGGTGCGGCCTTCGCCAAGAGCCAGCTCGGGTTCGGCCCGGGCCTGCCCCGTAGTGGCACGGTCTTCGTCTCGGTGGCCAATCGGGACAAGCGTGCCATGATCTTTCCTATGAAGCGCCTTGCCGATCTGGGCTTCGACCTCATCGCCACCAAGGGCACCGCAGATGTATTGCGGCGCAACGGAATTCATGCTTCGGTGGTGCGCAAACACAGTGAGGGGCCGGGCCCACACTGTGAACCGACCATCGTCGACCGCATTGTGGCGGGCGACGTAGGGATGGTCATCAACACACCGTCGGGTAGTGACGCTCGAGCCGACGGTTACGCGATCCGGGCGGCAACGACGAGCATGGATCGGCCGATCATCACCACGGTCCAGCAGCTCGGGGCGGCAGTGCAGGGCATCGAGTCACAGATGACCGAGACCGTCCGGGTGAAGTCGCTGCAGGACCACGCCCGCGACCTCGACTTCTATGCCCGAACGGAAGACCAGGCGTGAACGAAACGTCCCTTGAACGCACACCCCTGGAACGCCACCCCATGAAGCGGACGCCCCAGGTCGCGGGTGAGCTGATAGCCACCCGCAGGGTTGGTGCCTATCACCACCTGACGTTCGTGGCGCCCGGCGTGGCCGAGCTGGCCAAACCCGGGCAGTTTGTTGCGCTGGCGGTTGGTGGCGACACCTCGGCCAACCTGCTGCGTCGCTGTTTCTCCATCCACAAGGTGAGTCCGAGTGGCACCTACGGCGGCACGGTTGACGTTGTCGTGGCCGCCCGCGGCCCGGGCACCCGGTGGCTCGCAGGTCTGAGCGTGCACCACGAGGTCGACATCATCGGCCCGCTCGGACGTGCATTCCCGCTGCCGAAACAGCCCGTGGCCTGTGTTCTCGTGGGCGGTGGCTATGGCAGCGCACCGTTGTTCTGGCTGGCCGCCGCACTGCGGGAGCGCGGTTGCCGCGTCGAGATGATCCTGGGTGCTGCCAGCGAGGACCGGCTGTTCGGCGTCGTCGAGGCGCGACGCGCTGCAGACGGCGTCACCGTGACCACCGACGATGGGTCGATGGGCGTGAAGGGCTGGGTATCCGACGTCCTGCCCGAGGTCATCCGGCGAAGCCACGCCGAGGTTGTCTATGGCTGTGGGCCGATGGCGATGCTCAGATCTGTCACCGACGTCGCCGCAGCCGAGGGCGCCATCGCCCAGGTTGCCGTCGAGGAGTCGATGGCCTGCGGCATCGGGGTCTGTATGACGTGCGTGATGCCGGTCGTCGGCACCGACGGGCAGACCCGGATGGCGCGCTCCTGCGTCGATGGGCCCGTCTTCCGCGGTGACCGGGTGCGGTGGGATGCCTTTGAGTCCGGCTGGGGTCGCGTCCCCGATGACGCCTACGGCGCAGCCGCGATGAGGGGGCACTGATGACCGGCGGGAAGGCGAGTGTGGGCCCGAGCCACACGACCAGCTTGAGCGAGACGACCAGCTTGAGCGACACCATTGACATGAGCGTCGACCTGGCGGGGATGCGACTGCCCAACCCGCTGATGACCGCGTCGGGCTGCGCAGCGAACGGCAAGGAGCTGCACCGCTTCTTCGACATCGCGGCGCTGGGTGCGTTCGTGACAAAGACGGTGCTTGCGGATCCCCGCTCCGGACGTGGCACTCCACGAATGGCAGAGACGCCGAGCGGGATGCTCAACTCGATCGGGCTGCAAGGACCGGGGGTCAACGACTTCGCCCGGAACGACCTGGTGTGGCTCAAGTCGGTGGGGGCTCGCGTGCTCGCGTCCATCGCGGGGAACACGGCAGGCGAGTACGCCGACGTGGCCGCGGTCCTGCGTGCGTCGCCGGCTTTCGACGCGGTCGTCGGCATCGAGGTCAACATCTCCTGCCCGAACGTTGCGAACCGGGGGCTGGTATTCGCCTGCGACCCGCTTTCNGCTGCCAAGGTCATCGCCCTGGTACGCGAGAAGCTCCCGCGGGACATCCCCATCTTCGCCAAGCTCAGCCCCGACGTCACCGACATCGTCGAGATCGCCCGTGCCTGCGTCAAGGCCGGAGCCGACGGGTTGACGATGATCAACACCCTGCTCGGAATGGTCATCGATACGGATCTTCTGCGTCCCCAGGTGGCCGGCGTGACCGGAGGACTGTCCGGGCCCGCCATACGTCCGGTGGCCGTACGCGCCATCTGGCAGGTGCGCGCCGCGATGCTTGAAGGCCGTATCCCCACTGTCCCGATCATCGGTGTCGGGGGAGTGCGCACCGGCGACGACGCGTTGCAGCTGGTCGCGGCCGGAGCCAGTGCGATCCAGGTCGGAACCGCGACCTTCAACGACCCCAGCGCACCCATCCGGGTCAACCGTGAACTGGCCGCAGCCCTGCAGGACAAAGGCTTCGCCCGATTCAGCGATGCAGTAGGGATCGCTCACACGAGGTTGGACCCGAGGCGATGACCGATTCCTTCGGCGCCAGGCTCCGCATCGCGATGGACGAGCACGGTCCGCTCTGTGCCGGCATCGACCCCCATCCAGGACTGCTCGCACGCTGGGGGCTGGATGAGACCGTCCAGGGTCTGGAGACGTTTGCGATGACGTGCGTCGAGGCGTTCGCGGGGACCGTGGCCATCGTCAAACCCCAGTCCGCGTTCTTCGAGCGTTTCGGTTCTGCGGGGGTGGCTGTGCTCGAGCGCACGATCGCGGCCCTGCGGGATGCAGGCACCCTGTCTCTGCTCGACGTCAAGCGCGGGGACATCGGTTCGACCATGACCGCCTACGCCCNGGCCTACCTCTCACAGGACAGTCCGCTGCGGGTGGACGCCATCACCGTCAGCCCCTTCCTCGGCTTCGAGTCGCTGCGACCGGCACTGGATCTGGCCCACGACAACGGGCGGGGCCTGTTCGTCCTCGCACTCACCTCGAACCCCGAGGGTGCCCAGGTGCAGCACGCGATGATGGATGGCCGCAGTGTGGCCGGCCTCATCGTGGACGGCGTGACCTTGCAGAACGCGGACGACGCGAGCGCGGGAGTCCTCGGCAGCGTCGGCCTGGTGGTTGGCGCCACCGTCGGCACGGCGGCCCAGGACCTTGAGCTCGATCTCGCCGCCGCCAACGCCCCCCTGCTCGCCCCCGGGGTGGGTGCCCAAGGCGGTGCAGCCGAGGACCTGCGCAGCGTGTTCGGTGCCGCCCTTCCCAACGTCCTTGCCAGCAGCAGCCGCGAGATCCTCTCCGCCGGGGCGGACGTCGCAGCGTTGAGGGCGACGGCCCGGCGAACCGCGCTCATGCTGAAGGCCATTCTGAACACCGGTTGACACCCCTCGTTGCCAGGGCGCGCCCCGACTCGCTAGGTTCGGGCCACACGCGTTATCGGCGGCCTGACCGGCCGGGGCATCGCGATGTACTCATTCGATTCGTCCTCATGAGGAGACTGACTGTGGCTCTTCCCCAACTGACCCCTGAGCAGCGTGCCGACGCTCTGGCAAAGGCAGCCATCGCTCGCCGCGAGCGGGCAGCGGTCAAGAACCGTCTCAAGTACGCGCAAGGACTGCTGTCCGAGGTCATCGCCGACGGCAAGGTCAATGACATCGTCGGCAAGATGAAGGTCCATGCATTGCTGGAGTCGATGCCGGGTGTGGGGCGCGTCCGTGCCCGCCAGATCATGCTGGAGGTCGGCATATCCGAGACCCGCCGGGTCCGTGGCCTGGGCAACAATCAGATTGCCGCCCTGATCGAGCGCTTCGAGCAGTCCTGACCGGCGCTGGTGACATCCTCCGAGAGCCCGACGTCGCCCACAAGCCGGTTGGTGGTCCTGGCCGGCCCCACCGCGGTGGGGAAAGGGACCGTGGCGGCATACGTCCGGGCGAACTTTCCCAAGGTCTGGCTGTCCGTCTCGATGACCACCCGCAAGCCTCGTCCGTGTGAGATCGACGGCACGCACTACCACTTCGTCGACGACGAGCAGTTCGACCGGGTGCGTGACGCGGGGGAGCTCCTGGAGTGGGCCGTCGTCCACGGTCGGGCCAGGTATGGCACACCGCGCCGGCCTGTGCTTGAAGCGCTCGCGGCGGGGCGAAAGGCATTGCTGGAGATTGACCTGCAGGGTGCCCGCCAGGTGCGGGCGCAGATGCCAGAGTCGTTGTTCGTGTTTCTTGCCCCCCCGAGCTGGGATGAGCTCGTGCGTCGGCTGATCGGGCGAGGCACCGAGTCCCATGAGGAACGAGAGGTCCGCCTGACGACTGCACGGCTGGAGCTGGCGGCTCAACGTGAGTTCGATGTCACCATCGTGAACGACAATGTTCAACGGGCGAGCGAAGAACTCGTATCATTGATGAACGCATGACCTTTTGTCATGCGTCGATAGTCGCTGTATTCATATCTTCACCAACGAATCGAGATTGACCGTGTCTGGTACGCAGGCTGCCCCCGAGGGCATCACCAACCCGCCGATCGACGACCTGCTCAAGGTGGCGGACTCCAAGTACGCGCTGGTCATCTACTCGGCCAAGCGTGCGCGCCAGATCAACGCGTACTACTCCCAGCTCTCCGAGGGCCTGCTCGAGTATGTCGGCCCGCTCGTCGAGACCAGGGTCCACGAGAAGCCGATGTCGATCGCACTGCGGGAGATCAACGAGGGTCTGTTGACCTCCACGCCCACCGACGGCTGAGCCGGCTTGGCAGATGGTGACACGCAAACGGGTGGTCCTTGGGGTCAGCGGCGGTATCGCCGCTTACAAGGCTTGCTCGTTGCTGCGTCTGTTCACCGAAAGCGGACATGACGTGACGGTCGTGCCCACGGCCGCTGCGCTCAATTTCGTCGGAGCGGCCACGTGGTCGGCGCTGTCGGGCAAACCCGTCTCCACCGATGTGTGGGCCGATGTCCACCAGGTGCCGCACGTACGCCTGGGCCAGCACGCTGATCTCGTCGTCGTGGCACCTTCCACCGCAGATCTGATGGCCAAGGCGGCACACGGACTAGCCGACGACCTACTGACCAACACCCTCCTGACTGCCCGCTGTCCCGTGGTGCTCGCCCCCGCGATGCATACCGAGATGTGGGAGCACCCTGCCACCGTGGCCAACGTTGCGACCCTGCGGTCCAGGGGCGTGCTCGTGATCGACCCCGTCTCAGGGCGCCTGACCGGGGCCGACACCGGCCTTGGCAGGCTCCCGGAGCCCCAAGACATCTTCGACGTGTGCCGCGAGCTCCTGTCCCGAAGCGGCGGCAGCGTCACGGCGGCCGGCGAGCTGGCCGGGCGCCGAGTCGTCATCAGCGCCGGTGGCACGCGAGAACCACTGGACCCGGTTCGGTTCCTGGGCAATCGATCGTCGGGCAAGCAGGGCTATGCGCTGGCCGAGGTGGCGCTCTCCCGTGGCGCTGAAGTGACACTGATCTCGGCCAACGTGGCAATGCCGGTCCCTGAAGGCGTGACCCTGGTGCCGGTTCAGACCGCAGTCGAGCTGGGTGAAGCCGTGGCCAAAGCGGCCCAGGACTGCGACGTCGTCGTGATGGCGGCAGCCGTGGCGGACTATCGGCCGGCGCACTACACCGACGTCAAGATCAAGAAGAACTACGACGACACCCGGCCCGCGAACCAGCCGCTGGCACCCACGATCGAGCTGGTGCGCAACCCCGATGTTCTGGCCGGGTTGGTGCAGTCCAGGGGCTCCTCAACAAGGCCGGTGATCGTGGGTTTTGCGGCCGAGACCGGCGATCCGGAACACACCGTCCTTGACCTCGCCCGAGACAAGTTCGCGCGCAAAGGCTGCGACGTGCTCGTGGCCAACGAGGTGGGCGTCGACAAGACCTTCGGGCAGGACACCAACACCATCCACATCCTCCGGAGAGGCGTCGACGCCGTGACGCACGCCGGCCCGGCACCCAAGGGCATCGTGGCCGCCACGGTGTGGGACGTCATACAGGATGTCCTGTCCTCGGGATAACCTTCGCGAAGCCATCAGTCAGCAGCCGCTGCACAAAGGAGCACCCAAGTGTCCGCACGTCTCTTCACGTCCGAATCCGTGACCGAGGGTCACCCCGACAAGATCTGCGACCAGATCAGCGATGCGATCCTGGATGCGATGATCGCCGAGGACCGGACCTGCCGAGTGGCAGTGGAGACCATGGTCACCACCGGCCTGGTCCACGTCGCCGGTGAGGTGACCACGACCGGTTACGTCGACATCCCGCGGATCGTGCGTGACACGGTCCTGGCGATCGGCTACGACTCGTCGACCAAGGGCTTCGACGGCGAGTCGTGCGGTGTCTCGATCTCGATCGGCCAGCAGTCACCCGACATCGCCCAGGGTGTCGACACGGCATACGAGAGCCGCACCGGTGGCGTCGACCCGATGGACAAGCAGGGCGCCGGCGACCAAGGCCTGATGTTCGGCTACGCCTGCGAGGACACTCCCGACCTGATGCCGTTGCCGATTCATCTGGCCCATCGGCTCGCGGAGCGGTTGTCGGCGGTGCGCAAGTCCGGCGAGGTCCCCTATCTGCGTCCCGATGGCAAGACCCAGGTCACGATCTCCTACCTCGGGGACAAGGCGGTCAAGCTCGACACCGTCGTTCTGTCGACCCAGCACGCCGCTGACATCTCGCTGGCAGGGCTGCTCGAGCCGGACATCGCCAACCAGGTCATCAAGCCCGTCCTGGACGAGCTGGCCGCTGCCGGCACAGAGCTGGACATCTCCGACTACCGGATGCTGATCAACCCGACCGGCCGCTTCGAGATCGGTGGCCCGATGGGTGACGCCGGCCTCACCGGACGCAAGATCATCGTCGATACCTATGGCGGTATGGCCCGTCACGGCGGCGGCGCCTTCTCCGGCAAGGACCCCAGCAAGGTGGATCGTTCGGGGGCCTACGCGATGCGCTGGGTGGCCAAGAACGTCGTGGCTGCGGGTCTTGCCCGTCGGTGCGAGGTTCAGGTGGCCTACGCGATCGGCAAGGCACAGCCGGTCGGTCTGTACGTCGAGACCTTCGGCACCGAGACCGTTTCCTCCGACAAGATCCAGAACGCGATCAACAAGGTGTTCGACCTGCGTCCGGCCGCAATCATCGAGGACCTCGACCTGCTGCGACCGATCTACACGGCGACCGCCGCATACGGCCACTTCGGTCGGTTGAGTGCCGGGGGCGTCGAGAACGCCTTCACCTGGGAGCGTCTCGACCGCGTCGAGCAGCTCAGGGCCGCAGTTTCCGGCTAGGCGCCACCCAGCCAGGGCAACGGCCCGGCATACCCGCGTCGGTGCCATGGGGTAGACCTTGGGCCATGCAGAACGGGGTGAACGACCAGATGGGTGGGCAGCTCTCACTCGTCCGTGCTGTCGCCTCTGCGCGCGGGCGTTCGAGGGTGCTGCCGGCGGTTCAGGAGGCAGCGGCGATCGATCCCGTCGCGCTCGTGCTGGTGGACGTGGGGCTGGCACACCTGGACCGTCCTTTCGAGTACCTCGTGCCCGCCTCCATGGCCGACCTGGCGGTCCCCGGAGCACGGGTGAAGGTGCGGTTCGCCGGGCAGGACGTCGACGGTTTCGTCCTCGAACGCGCCAGGAGCGCGGACTACCAAGGCACTCTCGCGCCGCTTCGCAAAGTGGTCAGTCCCGAGGCCGTGCTCACCCCTGCCGTGCTTGCGCTCTCACGCGAGATCGCCGGCCGGTACGCCGGAACGCTGGCAGACGTGGTCCGGCTCGCCGTCCCGCCCCGCCACGCTGCGGCGGAGAAGAACCTCCCCACGCAGGCGCCGGCGTCGCCGGTTGCCGCGCCTGAGCCAGGCCCGTGGGTGGGCTACCCGGCGGGTGTCTCCTTCCTTCGGCGCATCGCTTCGGGCGACGGCCCCGCGGCGTCGTGGCTCGCTCTGCCGGGTCAGCGGGTGGATGCCGACTGGCCGGCTGCCATGGCGGTGGCAGCGGCGACCACGCTGGCCGCCGGCCGGGGTGCCCTGATCGTGGTTCCCGACCATCGCGACGTCGACCGCGTCGACGCCGCCCTGCACTCGCTTCTGGGGGCCGGGCAGCATGTCCGACTGACCGCGGGGCAGGGTCCTCAGGCTCGCTACACGGCCTGGCTTAAGGTCCTCCGCGGCCATGTACGGTGCGTTGTGGGCACGCGCGCGGCAGTGTTCGCGCCCGTCCACGACCTGGGCCTGGTGGCCTGGTGGGACGACGGCGACGACGTGCTCGTCGAACAGCGCGCCCCCTACCCCCACGTCCGCGAGGTGCTCCTCACCCGAGCCAGGCTCGAGGGCGCAGCTGTGCTGACAGGCGGGTTCACACGGACGACGTCGATCCAACAATGCGTGGAGTCCGGCGAGCTGCGGACGGTCGTCGCCGACCCAGCCGCCCGTCGCCGGGCGGCGCCCCGTGTCGTCGTCGCGGGCGAGGGCACCGATGTCGAGCGTGACGGTGCGTCGGCCCATGGGCACCTGCCCTCGGTCGCGTGGCGGGCCGCCAAGAGCGCACTGGAGCATGGGCCGGTGCTGATCCAGGTGCCGCGGCGGGGCTATGTCCCGTCGTTGTCCTGTCAGACCTGCCGCGACCCGGCCCGCTGCACACGCTGCCACGGTCCGTTGTCGTTGAGCTCGGGCGACGCGAGACCGACCTGTCGCTGGTGTGGGACGGTCGACGCAGCATTCGAGTGCGTCAGCTGCGGTGGCCGGACGATGCGATCAAGCGTGGTGGGTGCTCGTCGAACGGCTGAAGAGCTTGGTCGCGCCTTCCCCGGGGTGCCCGTCCATACGTCGGGTGCGGGTGACGTGCTGTCGTCCGTCCCGGCAAAACCGAGCCTGGTCATCTCTACTCCCGGAGCAGAGCCTGTGGCCGAAAATGGTTACTCTGCAACGCTTTTGCTCGATGCGTGGGCGTCCCTGGATCGGCCGACGCTTGATGCCTCTGAGGAGGCGTTGCGTCGGTGGATGGCCGCGGGGGCTCTGACGAGGAGTGCAGTGGACGGGGGAGTTGTCGTCCTCTGCGGCGCCCCGATGCACACGACGCTCCCGGTCGTTGAGGCGCTGGTGCGGTGGGATCCCGTCTGGTTCGCCGCGCGTGAGCTGGCCGAGAGGACTGAGCTCTCCTTACCTCCAACCGTGCGCATGGCGCAGCTGGTCGGGCCGCGCGTGGCCGTCCAACAAGCTGTCGAGCTGGCCGGGTTCGGCACGGAGGTCGAACGCCTTGGACCACTGCCCTGGGCGCCCCAGGTTGTGTCAGGGGCACCACCTGGATCAGGGGGATCGACCCAGGCGACCGACGGAACCAGCGACGAACCTCGGATCCAGCTGTTGCTGCGGACCGCCTTGGCCAACGGTCCCGCGCTGGCGGCTGCTCTTGCACAGGTGAAAGCCTTGCGCAGCGCCCGCAAGGACAAGGTCGCCGTCAGTATTCGCGTTGACCCGACTGACGGGTTCAGCTGAGCGCGACGGGGTCGAACGGCTGCCCGGCCGTGGACGGTAAAATGCGCCCCATGGCTGCTTCGAGCGACGCCCGACTTTGCCCGGAGATCGCACCGGCCCCAGCCGAGGCCCCCGTTCAGGCCGCGGTCAGGGATGTGGTCGCGGCCGTGGTCTTCGACCTTGGCAATGTCCTGATCGCGTGGGATCCGCATCCGGCCATCGCCAGGGCGGTTGGCGCGCAGCAGGCAACGCGCTTTCTGGCTGACGACGAGTTCGACTTCATGGCGTGGAACCACGAGCAGGACGCTGGGCGCTCCTGGGACGAGGGTGAGGCGGCGGCGCTGACGTCGCACCCGCACTGGGAGCCGGCCATCCGCGCCTATCGCGCGAACTACAACGAATCACTGGTCGGCGCCATTGAGGACACCGTCCAGATCGTGCGCGATCTGCACGCAGCCGGCATACCGCTCTATGCCCTGACCAACTGGTCCGAGGAGCTCTTTCCGGTGGCTCTTGAACGCTTCGACTTCCTGAACCTGTTCGAGGACATCGTGGTGTCGGGCCAGGTGGGCGTCGCCAAACCCGACCTCGCGATCTTCACCATCCTCCGGGAACGGATCGGTCACAGTCTGGACGGGTGCATCTTCATCGACGACAGCCCGCGCAACGTCGAGGCTGCGGCTGAGGCTGGACTCGACGCCATCCTGTTCACCGACACGGGCCACCTTCGGCGGGATCTGGCACGGCGCGGCCTGCCGCTGGCGCCCGCATAGACTGGCCGCGCCCAGCACACCCGACGGCAAGGAACCCCAACTCGTGTCGATCAAGGACATCCGGATCTTCGGTGACCCGGTGCTGCGCACCCCCGCCATCGAGGTCGTCGACTTCGACAAGGAGCTTCGTCAGCTTGTCCAGGACCTGACCGACACCATGGTGGCTGCGCCGGGCGCTGGTCTCGCGGCCCCCCAGCTCGGGGTGGGGCTGCGGGTCTTCACGTTCCATGTCGACGACGAGCTGGGTCATCTGATCAACCCGAGCCTCGACCTGTCCACCGAGATGCAGGACGGCGAGGAGGGCTGCCTGTCGTTCCCCGGCATCTTCTTCGACACCCCTCGTGCGCTGCGCATGGTGGCCAAAGGCTTCAACCAGTATGGCGAGCCGGTCACGTTGGAGGGGTCGGAGCTGATGGCACGCTGCATCCAGCACGAGACCGACCACCTTGACGGCATCCTGTTCATCGACCGCATGGACAAGGCCCAGCGCAAGATGGCGATGAAGGCGATCCGCGACGCAGAGTGGGCGGGTCAGGAGACGCCGTTGGTCAAGGTCAGCCCTCACCCGACCTTCGGCACGGGCCGCTGACCCGTGCGGCTCGTCTTTGCCGGCACCCCCGACGTGGCTGTGCCCAGTCTTGAAGCGGCGTGTGTCTCATCTCACGACGTGGTGGCAGTGCTGACCCGCCCTGACGCGCCAGCCGGGCGGGGCAGATCCCTGGTGGCGTCGCCGGTCAAGATACGGGCGATGGAGCTGGGACTCGAGATCCTCACACCGACTCGTCCGAGTGATCAGAACTTCCAGGATCGGCTACGCGAGCTTGCTCCCGATGCCTGTCCGATCGTGGCATATGGCGGTCTGATTCCCCTGTCCGCGTTGACGATTCCCACGTATGGATGGATCAACCTGCATTTCTCCCTGTTGCCCGCCTGGCGAGGTGCTGCGCCCGTTCAGCGCGCGATCATGGCCGGGGACGAGGTCACTGGTGCCACGACGTTCCTGCTCGATCAGGGACTCGACACCGGTCCGACATTTGGGGTGATGACCGAGAATATCACGCCAACCGACACTGCAGGCGACCTGCTGGTCCGCCTGGCCCAAGGCGGCGCCGGCCTGCTGGTGGCCACGTTGGACGCTCTCGAGGCCGGCGACCTCCAGGCAGTCCCGCAGCCTGATGAGGGGGTCTCACTGGCGCCGAAGATCAGCGTGGCGGACGCCCGGATCTGGTGGACCACACCGGCGTTGGCGGTCGATCGTCACATTCGTGGCTGCACTCCTGCGCCCGGTGCCTGGACAACGTTCCGGGGTGAGCGGCTCAAGATCCACCCCGTGAGGGCGGCCCTCCTGGTGCCAGAGGCTCACGATTCCACCGGCACCGGGGTGCCGGCGCAGGGTGAGGTCGTGGCGCCCGGAGTGGTCGTGGCGACCAAACACGCAGTCCAGGTCGGCACAGCCTCCGGCCGGGTGCAGCTGGGGATGGTTCAGCCGCAAGGAAAGAAGCCGATGGCCGCTGCAGACTGGGCACGTGGTGTCCGCATAGAGCCAGGAGAGAAGTTCGCCGATGTCTGACCAACACCCCGACACCCCCGGCGACCAAGACAGGCCCGAGCGGCACGTCGACGGTTCCGGCGAGAGGCGGCGTGACTCCGCAGGCCGACAGCGTCCCGAGCGCAAACACGGCAACCTCGAACGTTCTGTGACCCGACCCNCAGAGAGGGCGCGTACGACCGACCCTGCCCGCCTGGCGGCATACACGGTCCTGCGAGCCGTCGCCGGCGGCGCCTACGCCAACCTCGAACTCCCAAAAGAGTTGCGGGACAAGGGTATTCACGGCCGTGATGCCGCCTTTGCCACCGAGCTCACCTACGGGGCAACGCGACTCCGTGGCCTCTACGACCCGATCATCGCGGCAGCGGCCGGCCGCCCGGTCGCTGCCATCGACGAGAACGTGCTGGACACCCTGCGCCTCGGGGCACACCAGCTGCTCGGGATGAGGGTCGCTGCCCACGCCGCCGTCGACCAGACCGTGGGGCTTGCGCGGTTGGTCAACGGAGCCAGCGCCGGTGGGTTCGTCAACGCGGTGATGCGTCGGATCAGCGAGAAGGATCTTGACACGTGGATCGCCCAGGTAGTCCCCACCGACGATCCGATCGCCGCCCTGGCGACCCGGCACAGCCACCCGGAGTGGGTCGTTCGTGCCCTCCGGGCGGCGCTGCTCGGCCATGGAGCCTCGACCGCCGCGACCATCGGCGCCGACCTCGAGGCTCTGCTGGTCAGCGACAACGCGGCGGCGAAGGTCTCGTTGGTCGCCCGTCCCGGCTTGTGCGAGGTCGAGGAGCTGACCCGTGCGGGCGCGACGCCATCCCTCTTGTCGCGAGTGGGCGCCATTCTCGACTCGGGCGACCCTGGCTCGATCTCCGCTGTCCGCTCCGGCCGTGCCGCGGTCCAGGATGAGGGCTCGCAGCTGGTCGCCCTCGCGGTGGCCGCCGCTGAGGTGAACACCGGCGCGCAGCACGAGAAGTGGCTGGATCTCTGTGCGGGACCGGGTGGCAAAGCGGCATTGTTGGCAACCCTGGGCGCGTCGCGGGGCGCGACCCTGTTTGCCAACGAGATCAGCGAGCACCGCACAGACCTGGTGCGCCAGACCCTCGATGCGGCCATCGACTCCGGCCTCGAGGTCATGATCGGCACCAGCGACGGCCGCGAGATCGGCGAGGACGAGCCAGCGACCTATGACCGGGTCCTGGTCGACGCGCCATGCACCGGGCTCGGAGCCCTGCGCCGGCGGCCCGAAGCCCGGTGGCGTCGCACCACGGATGACCTTGCCGAGCTCGGCGTCCTCCAACGGGCGCTGCTCGTCTCGGCGATCGAGGCGACAAAACCAGGCGGGATCATCGGCTACGCGACGTGCAGCCCGCACCTGGCCGAGACCAGGTTTGTTGTCGCCGACGTCGTCAAGAAGCGTCAGGATGTCGAGATCACAGATGCCCGAGACCTGTTCCTCGACGCCAACGGCAAACCCGTGGAACGCCTGGGCGACGGCCCCTTTGTTCAGCTCTGGCCGCATGTGCATGGCACCGACGCGATGTTCTTCGCCCTGTTGCGCAAGCACGCGTGACACCGACACCTAAGGTTTGACCGTGCAGATCTCACCCAGCATCCTCGCCTGCGACTTCGCAAACCTCGAGAGCGAGCTCAAGACGGTCGCCAACGCCGACTGGGCCCATGTCGACGTGATGGACGCCCACTTCGTGCCCAACCTGACGCTCGGCCTGCCGGTCGTCGAGGCGCTGGCCCGGGTCAGCCCCATCCCGCTGGACTGTCACCTGATGATCGATGACCCGGACCGTTGGGCGCCGATGTACGCCGAGGCCGGGGCGTCGAGCGTGACCTTCCACATCGAGGCGGCTCACGACCCCACGTCGTTGGCCCGAAACCTACGGGCACTGGGCGTCCGTGCCGGCATGGCGCTCAAGCCGCAGACGCCGTTCGCCCCGTATGCCGACCTGTTGCCCGAGCTGGACATGGTCCTGGTCATGACGGTCGAGCCCGGATTTGGCGGGCAGTCGTTCATGACCGACCAGATGCCCAAGGTGCGCGAGGTTCGTGAGGCCGTGGCGAGGTTCGGCGGTGAGGTCTGGGTGCAGGTCGACGGGGGAGTCTCGGTGGCGACGATCGAGGCTTGCGCCGAAGCCGGGGCGGACGTCTTCGTGGCCGGTTCGGCCGTCTTTGGGGCGGAGTCTGCCGCTGCAGCGGTGGACCAGCTGCGCGACCTGGCCGCGCGGCACTCCTCGCGCGGCTGAGGTTTTCGCATCGTCCGTGAACGGTCCGGCGATCGCCGCTGCCGCGGACGAAAGTGAGGGCCTCTCATACAGGTTTCCGAGGCTGCGCACAGGTCACGCACATCCGCGATGGCATACTGAAGCTACGTGCTCCGTGATCGGTGTAATTCCGAACCGGCGGTTAAAGTCCGCGACCCGACCGTATCCAGCGGCCGGTGAACCAGGTGAAACTCCTGGGCCGACGGTGAAAGTCCGGATGAGAGGTAGCAACAGCGACGCCCGTTTCCGCCCCGGCAAGGGTCGGCGATGGGTCAGTCGTGGTGACCTGAGGTCATTGTGGCTTTGTGGACCGACAGTGTGGACCCGCGTGGGCCGGCCGTCGGCGCCACTGGGTTCTGCCTTGCCCTCTGCTCACCGTTCGCGCCCCGGAGCTCGCCTGGATTCAGGAGTCGAGCACGAGGGACAGGACATGGCAGACCGCGAGGTCAACGCAGCAGAGCATCAGCGCGACGTCGCGCTGATGCGTCGTGCCCTTGGGCTTGCGGCTCGCGGACCTCTCGCAGACCCCAACCCACGCGTCGGTGCTGTGATCCTTGATCGAGCTGGAGCGGTTGTCGGCGAGGGTTTCCACGACGGTGCGGGGACGCCTCACGCGGAGGTCATGGCGCTGCGTGAGGCTGGTGAGAGCGCCCGTGGAGGCACCGCAGTCGTCACCCTCGAACCGTGTGCGCACACCGGGCTGACCGGCCCCTGCACCCAGGCGCTGATCGAGGCCGGCGTCAGCAGGGTCGTGTTCGCGCAGACCGACCCCAACCCGTCCGCATGTGGCGGCGGGGCGCTCCTTGGGGCCGCGGGCATCGCGATCACAGCCGGGGTGCTGGCCGAGGAGTCCACAGCACTCAACGACGCCTGGACCTTTTCCTTGCTGCACGGTCGACCCAAAGTGACGTGGAAGTTCGCAGCCACCCTTGATGGGCGCTCAGCGGCGGCTGACGGCAGCAGTCGATGGATCACCGGGCCCGAGGCGCAGGCTGATGTTCACCAACTGCGGGCACACTGTGACGCGATCCTGGTCGGCACCGGGACCGTGATCGCCGACGACCCGGCACTGACGGTGCGGGGGGCGGACGGAACAGCGACCGGCCGTCAGCCACTACGCGTTGTCATGGGGCTGCGGCCGATCCCGGAGTCCGCCCGAGTCCTGGATGTCGACGCACCGACTCTGCATCTGGCGACCCATGATCCGGCTGAGGCACTGAAGACGTTGGCAGAGAATGAGATTCACCACGTGTGGCTTGAAGGCGGGCCAACCGTTGCCGCCGCGTTCGTTGAGGCAGGTCTCGTGGATGAGGTCATCGCCTATCTCGCCCCGGCATTCCTCGGCTCCGGCGCGCCGGCGGTGGGGGACCTCGGCATACAGACCATCGGCCAGGCGTTGCGACTGACGACGCACGAGGTCACCACGATAGGAGCCGACATCAGGATCCGCGCCAGCATCACCCCGCGCGCCGCCGAATCCAGCGCGGCCACACCCAGCACCACCACACCCAGCCGCAAAGGACTGTGATGTTCACCGGGATTGTCGAGGAGCTCGGCGCGATCGTCGCCATCGAGCACGGCACAGACTCAGCCGTCATCAGCGTGCGCGGCCCGCTGGTGACCAGCGACGTCACCCACGGTGCGTCGATCGCAGTCAACGGTGTGTGCCTGACGGTGGTCAAGAATGAGGGGGAGACGTTCTCGGTCGACGTGATGGCCGAGACGTTGAACCGCAGCAGTCTCGGCAGTCTTGAGCCCGGCGCCAAAGTCAATCTCGAACGGGCGATGTCCGCCAGTGACCGGTTCGGTGGGCACATCGTCCAGGGCCATGTCGATGGCACCGCCAGGATCCTGGCCCGCCTGCCCGGCGACCGCTGGGAGGTGCTGCAGTTCGAGCTGCCGCCGGAGGTGTCCCGCTACGTCGTTGAGAAGGGCTCGATCACAGTCGACGGGGTGTCACTGACTGTTTCGACGGTCACCGACGACACCTTCTCGGTCTCTCTTATTCCGACCACGCTTGAGCTGACCACGTTGGGGCACAAGGGCGTTGGCGATCTCGTCAACCTTGAGGTCGACGTGATTGCCAAGTATGTCGAGCGACTGCTCACCCATGCCGAAAGCCACTCGAACACTCACACGACGACCGGGGCAGGACCAACCGCATGACCATCCTTCAGCAATGGTTCGACGCGCAGCTGAGCATCTTCGGCCAGCAGATCCTCTGGCGTGAGATCGTCGGCAACGCCTTCGGGTTCGCGTCGGCGATCGGCGGGCTCAGGCGTCGGGTCTGGGCATGGCCGGTCGGGATCGTCGGCAACGTGCTGTTGTTCACGGTCTTCTTCGGAGTGGCATTCGTCACTCCCCAGCACGAGACGCTCTACGGGCAGGCCGGTCGGCAGGTCTTCTTCATCATCACCAGCGTTTATGGCTACTGGCGTTGGAGCCAGATCCGCAAGCAGCGCTCCGCCGGCGCCCCCGCGATCACCCCGCGCTGGGCGACTGCAACAGAACGACTGCAGTACGTCGTGGTATGGGTCGGCGGCGTGGTCGTCACGCAGTGGGTCTTCGCGCAGATCGGCGCCGGCTGGCCCGCCCCCCGTTGGTACTACTGGTGCGATGCCTGGATCTTCATCGGCTCCATGGTTGCGACCTACTCGATGGCACGAGGCTGGACCGACTTCTGGCTGGCGTGGATCGCCGTCGACATGGTCGGCGTTCCCCTGTTGATCCACTCGCACTTCTACCCAACGGCTGTTCTGTTCGCCGTCTACGGCGGGCTTGTCATCTATGGCTTCTTCGTCTGGCTCAAGGCCTCGCGTACCGAGTCGCCCGACCGTGAAATGAGTGAGGTATCGGCATGAGCACGCGACTGTCCACGATCGAAGAGGCGTTCGAGGCGCTCAAGGCCGGACTCCCGGTCCTGGTGACCGACGATGAGAACCGCGAGAACGAGGGCGACGTCATCCTTGCGGCCGCGACCGCGACGACGGAGTGGATGGCCTGGACCATCCGCCACACCTCCGGCTACATCTGCGCGCCGATGTCCGAGTCCCGTGCGGATCGCCTGGGACTCCCGCTGATGGTGGTCGACAACCGCGATCCTCGTCGCACGGCATACACGGTGACCGTAGACGCCGCCGAGGGTGTCACCACAGGCATCAGCGCTGCGGACCGCGCGCACACGATTCGACTGCTCGCGCAGGAGGCTTCGACCGCATCGGACTTCAACCGCCCGGGGCACGTGGTCCCGTTGCGTGCCCGACACGGCGGGGTTCTTGTTCGCGGCGGGCACACCGAGGCGGCCGTGGATCTGTGCCGTTTGGCCGGGCTTGCGCCGGTGGGTGCGATCGGAGAGCTGGTGCACGACGACGGCTCCATGATGCGGCTGCCGGCAGTTCTCGACCTGGGCGCAGAGCACAATCTGCCGGTCGTCACGATTGCGTCACTGATTGCCTGGCGTCAGCACAACGACCGGGTCGAGCGCATTGCCGATACCCGGCTGCCCACCGAGCACGGGGTATTCCGCGTGGTTGGCTACCGCGACCTGGTGACCGGCACCGAGCACCTTGCCCTCGTCAGCCCCAAAGGCCTTCAAGGACGAGCGCCATTGGCACGACTGCACTCTGAGTGCCTCACCGGTGATGTGTTCGGCTCGCAGCGTTGTGACTGCGGTCCGCAGCTGGAGCGCTCCCTGGAGCGGGTCGCGGCAGAAGGCGGGGTTGTCGTCTATCTACGGGGCCACGAGGGCCGGGGGGTCGGTCTGCTCAGCAAGCTGCAGGCTTATGAGTTGCAGGACAAGGGTTTTGACACCGTCGATGCGCAGACCGAGCTGGGCCTGCCGATCGATGCCCGTGAGTACGCGTCAGGGGCGGCGATCCTGGCTGACCTCGGCCTTGAGGCGGTGCGGCTGCTGACGAACAACCCGATGAAGGTCAACGCCATGCGCGACTACGGCATCGAGGTGGTGGCGGTCGAACGGCTCAGGATGGTGCCGGGTGCACACAACGCGGCATACCTGCGCACGAAACGAGATCGCATGGGCCACGACCTCAATCTTGACGACGACGACAAGGGGGCATCCGCATGAAGCTGGGCGCACCGACTCTGCAGGTCGACGGCAGCGGCTTGAACGTCGCGATCGTGGCGACTTCCTGGCACACGATGGTGATGGACGGCCTGATTGCGGGCGCCCGGCGTGGGCTGGCAGATGCGGGGGTTTCCTCCGTCACGCTGGTTCGTGTGCCCGGTGCTTTCGAGCTGCCCGTTGTCTGCTCCCGGCTGGCTCTCTCATATGACGCACTGGTCGCCCTCGGCGTGGTGATCCGGGGGGGCACACCGCATTTCGACTACATCTGCCAGGCAGCGACCATGGGCCTGATCGACGTCAGCCTTCGGACCGGCGTCCCAGTCGGCTTCGGCGTCCTCACGTGTGACGACGACGAGCAGGCGCTCGACCGCGCGGGACTGGAAGGCTCCAGCGAGGACAAGGGCCACGAGGCCGCGACAGCAGCGGTGGCCACCGTGTCCAGCCTGCGTGACCTGAAGGCGTAGGGGTCCAACACCTCGCGTCCGTGATGGGCGAGCTCAACAGCGCCGCATGGGCGCTGCCGGCCGCTGCCGCCTATGTTCCCGAGGACGACCAGTGCGTTGGACGAACAAACGACGGAGACAGTCTCGTTTCGTCGTCGCCCTTCGCGGAGTCCAGCTGTGACTGGATCAGAAAGATACTCCCAGTCAGGTTGGCACCCCCGAGGTCGGCACCTCGCAGGTCGGCACCGATGAGGTCGGCCATTCTCAGGTCGGCACGTCTGAGGTCGGCACCGATGAGGTACGCCCCTCTCAGGCTGGCGCCTCTGAGGTCGGCGCCCTCGAGCTTTGCCCCGATGAGGTCCGCCCCCCGGTAGTCCGTCTTTGTGTGCTGGATCTCGAACCGCGCGTTCTCGCTCGTTTGCCGGAGCAATGAACTGACGACTCGTCGGTGTGCTGCCACGTCAAGCTGCAGCAGAGCCTTGGGGCTGCCCTCAGTGAGGCGGTCGGTTGCCTGCCGCGCGAGGCTGAGCTCATCGTGGAGGGGTCCGACCTGTTGCAGTGTCAGGGCTTCGGTCAGATACCAGAGCAGCTCATGGAGGTCCCGCACGATGGGAAACACCTCGAACATCTGTGTGGCTGTATGCGGGGCCAGCCGCCAGTCCTGTCCGGCATAGGTACCCTGCGAGACCTTCTGCCCTGCGCCGAAACAGTCGTAGACCGTGCAACCTCGAAAACCTTGCTCTCGCAGGTTTGTGTGTATGCCGCAGCGGAAGTCAGGTTGCAGGTGGGGACAAGCCTGCCCCGAGGGTTTGTTGATCGCGAAGTCTGCCGAGGCCGAGAAGGCCGGCGCGACGCAGCACAGCGCGAAACAGTGTTCGCAGTCAGCGTGAAGGCTGACGTGTTCGCCTTCGGGGGTGGATTCTGTGTGCTCGCGCTTCTCAGACAACGTGGGTGGTCCCCTTGGACAACGGCTCGGATTCTTGGCTTGCTTTGGTGGTGTACTGCACTCTCCCCGCGCGGGCGCCAACCCGTCAATCGACTCGGGTTCTCCTCTGCGCGTGTCGACGTGCCTGCCCCGCTCAACGGCACCCGTTTCGGTGGAGCCTTGGCGGCGACAAGTAATCTGCGCGGGTGACTGACTCTATGGTCTTGACTGACAATGCCTTGACCGACAATGCGATGCGCCGCGCCTTGGCCCGTGCCCGTGACGGCAAGGCTCTCGACGAGGCAGAGGCGATGGTCCTGCTCGGCGCACGCGGCCGCGACCTCGACGCGTTGTTCGTGTCCTCGACTCGCGTCCGCGATGCTGCGATGGTCGCGGCCGGCCGACCCGGGGTCGTGACCTACTCGCGCAAGGTCTTCATCCCGCTCACTCGTCTGTGTCGGGACCGTTGCCACTACTGCGCCTTCGCGACCGTTCCGCATCGTCTCCACGCGGCCTACCTCTCGCCTGACGAGGTGCTCGACATTGCGCGAGCAGGTGCCGCGCAGGGCTGCAAGGAGGCGCTGTTCACGCTCGGTGACCGTCCTGAGGATCGCTGGCCCCAGGCACGCGAGTGGCTCGACGCCCACGGGTATGACGACACGTTGGCCTACGTGCGGGCCATGGCCATCCGGGTCCTCGAGGAGACGGGCCTTTTGCCGCACCTCAACCCGGGCGTCATGTCGTGGTCGGGCCTGCAGCGGCTCAAGCCGGTGGCGCCGTCGATGGGGATGATGCTCGAGACCACGTCCCGGCGGCTCTTCGAGCAGGAGGGGCAGGCACATTTCGGTTCTCCCGACAAGGATCCGGCCGTTCGGCTGCGGGTGCTCGAGGACGCAGGGCGGGTGGGGATCCCGTTCACCACCGGCATCCTGGTCGGCATCGGTGAGACGCTGCCGGAAAGGCTCGACTCGATCCTGGCAATCCGGCGGGTCGCGCGCGAGTACGGCTCGATCCAGGAGTGCATCGTCCAGAACTTCCGGTCCAAGGACGACACGTCGATGCGTTCGACGCCGGACCTGGGCGAGGAGGAGTACCTCGCCACGATTGCCGTGACCAGGCTCCTTCTGGGGCCCTCGGTCAGTGTCCAGGCT
>JGI24129J20441_1000046_pt1 | contig 28382 bp, 27 predicted proteins | sample BarGraNGADG00211_FD_20441 | JGI IMG/M metagenome (IMG submission 20441) | reverse complement strand
GACGGTGACATCCCTTCGGGTCGGGGTCGCCGATCCCGTTACGGCACAACGCATCCTGACTGACGACGGTCTCCGGGTCCGGTTGGATGGCGGACTGCTCGTCGTTGAGGGAATCAGCGATGGCGCAGAGATCACCAGGCGCCTTGCAGCGCACAACCTCTTCGTGAACGAGCTCACGCCGGTGCGGGCAGACCTCGAGTCGGTGTTCCTTGAGCTGACGGCTGAAGAAGGCCTCGAGACTGTAGGAGCTGCACGATGATGCGCCTGACCAAGGTCGAGCTGCGGCGCCTGTTCTCGCGCCGGCTCACGACCATCGCCATGCTCGGCGCCCTGGTCGTCACCGGGGTGATGCTGTTCGGCAGCTTTCAGGAGGCCAAACCGCTCAGCGCCCCAGAGCAGGCCGCCCAGCAGGCTCAGTTCGACCAGGCGAAGAAGGACTGGGCCATCAACGGCGAGCAGCAGGTCCAGGACTGCCTGGCAGCGCAGGCCGAGCAACAGAAGATCGACCCGAAGGCGATTTTTCCCTGCGACCAGATGGCGCCAAACTTGGCGAACTGGGGCAAGCCTGTGGCCAAGTTCACCGAGATGATGCCCAACATCCTGCTCGCCGGGTCCTATCTGCTGGCGTTCGTCGCGTTCCTGGTCGGCGCGGGCTTCGTTGCAGCCGAGTTCAGCAGTGGGTCGATGGCCAACTGGCTGACCTTTGAGCCGCGGCGTATGCGCGTCTATGTCAGCAAGCTTGGGGCAGCCGGGCTGGGCCTGATCCCGGTCACGGTGGCGTTGCTGGGCCTGCTCACTGCAGGATCTTGGCTGATCGTCGGCCACCTCGCCTCGACCGCGGGCACAACGGCCAAGGTGTGGGGTGACCTCGCTCTGATGGGCGGGCGCGCTGTCGCTCTGGCCGTGGCTGCGGCCGTGGCGGGGGCGGCAATGGGCGTGCTGCTTCGCCACACGGCGGCCGTGCTGGGCATCGCCGTTGGCTACCTCGTGCTCGTCGAGGGCGTCTTCGGCCAGGCGCTCCAGGGTGCGCGGCCATGGCTCCTGCAGCTCAACTTCAACGCCTGGTTGCAGCACGGCGCCACGTACTTCATCCAGACGTGCAAAACCGACGCCCAGGGCAACTACAACTGCCAGGGCGTCGAAAAGGTCCTCTCGTTCGGCCACGGCTCGGCATACCTGGGGCTGCTCGTCGTGTTGACGGTGGGCCTGGCCGCGTTGGTGTTCCGCCGCCGCGACGTCAGCTGACCTAGGCGGTAGGTCTTGTCCCTCACTTGACTGCTTGGCCGAGCGAAGACTGGGCCGGACCGTTCGCCATCGCGCCCGTGACTGTGCGATGGACTCTCGGGCAAACGAGACTGGGCACCATCGGTTCAAGCTGCGAGCTCGTGGTGGTTGATCGGGTGGATGGCGTACTGGCGGCCGTGGGGGTCGGTCCAGGTGCAGTCGCCGTCCCTGGTCATGGTCAGGGTCCAGCCGTGGTGGTGTTTGACCCGGTGGTGGTGTTTGCACAGGCTGACCAGGTTCCAGATCGCGGTTGGTCCGCCGCGGGAGAACGGGATGACGTGGTCGGGCTCGCACCGTTTGGCACCTCGGGCGCAGCCGGGGAACCTGCAGTGGCCGTCGCGTTGTCGGATGAAGCGGCGCATCGCCCGGTTGGGCAGGTATTCGGTGATGCTGGTCTCGATCACCACCCCGGTGCGTTCCTCGAGCAGGACCCGGGCGATGCGGGTGTCGAACCGGTCCAGGATCCCGGCCACGACGTCGCCGCCGATGACACCGATGCCGGGGATCTCGTAGCCCATCGCACAGATCTGCGCCCAGGTTGGTTCGACCATCGGGTTGGGGTCCGGGGTGGGTTGGCCGAAGTCGTCGGTGTTGGCCAGCGGGTTGCGGTAGCCCAGTGCGGCGCCGTCGCGCTTGCCAACGTTGGGTTGGCCGCTGGTGGGGTGGTCGCGGGCGAGCAGGTCGCGTTCGAGGGCGCCTGCGGGTTCGTCGACGGTGACGGTCTGGACCGGGATCATGAGGGTGACGGTGGTGCTCACGTCCACGTTGGTGAGCATGAGGTCGACCAGGGCGTCGGCCCGGGCTTGTTCCAGGGTGCGGGTCGGGTCGTCGCCGTGCATCCGGTGGGCCAGGTCGTCGATCGCGGCCCAGCATGCGGCGGAGTCGGCCGCGGGCAGTGAGGCCACCCAGGTGGTCAGGCCGGGGACGTGGGAGGGGTAGGCGTGGACGAACCTGTCGAGGCGTTCCTTGGCGGCCTTGACCCGGAGCGCGTCGGCGGCGATCCGGGCCAGGACCCGCCGGACCCGTTTGGTGACCGCACCGGGTGCCTCGGCCAGCACGGCGGGGTGGATCAGGGCCTCGACCGCGGCGCAGGATGTCGCGCTGGCCTCGGTCAGCTCGGTGGTGATGATGGTGGCCCGCCAGGAGTCCAAAGCGCCGGTGCTCATCGCCGCCAACGTGACCGGCAGTCGCGATGCGAGGACGGCGGCGGTCTCGACCCTGCGGCCGGCCGCGACCGGCCCCATCGCCAGCATCGGCCCCAAGGCGTCGGCCGCGAACTCACTGACATGACCCAGACCGTGTTCGACCTCCACCCAGGCGCCGGCCTCGTTTCGCTGCTCGTCCCGGGCGGCGTACTGCGCCACCCGCAGCACCTGGACCGCGGAGGCCGCGTTGATCACCTGCTGGGCGCCGTCGACCTCGGCTGCGAGGTCCATACACGCCAGGGGACCGACAACCGCAACCCTCATCCACAACGACAGTCCTTGCAGCACAACGCATTCCATGTATCGACGGTTGACGGCGCAAGAGCGCAAGAACGTGAGGGCTCGAGGGCGTGAATGCTCGAAGACGTGTGGGCACCGCCCCAGCTTCAACCCAGAAGAAGCGGTAACTGACTCAGCAGCAAACCCTGCTGGTCCACCAACGCGACGACCAGCGGCAACGGCTCCCAACGACAGAGGAACACGATGCCGCCATCCTCGTCGTCCGACGCCACCGCGTGACGCCACCTGGCCGGCAGCTCCTCCGCTGCCTCCAGAACCCAGTAGCTCGTCTGCCTGGTCCGCCCCGACGCCGGGTGCGGGCTTTCAACGATTCCCAACTCAGTCACCACGCGCACAGTGTCCAGACCGGTCTCTTCCTTGACCTCGCGCAACGCCGCCTCTTTGCGCGACTCCGTCGAACGGATGCCGCCGGCAGGCACCTGGGTGCCCATCTTCGGAAGACCCTCGAGGTCGAACACCAACAGCTCGATTCCGTCTCCAAGCCGTCGAACGACATACGCCACAACCCGTGGACGTATCGACGGCTGGTCTCTCACGACTCAGCCGTCAAGGCCGGCCTCTGCCTTGCGTGCAAGATCTGCCCACTGCGTCTCATGGGTCGGCGGCACCTGGACCCATGCCTTCATGGGGCGGCCGGCCATCGGCTCGAACAGATGCGCGCCCGCGAGGGCCAAGGCGCTTGCATGCGCATCACCCTCCAGCTTGAACACCATGTCATCACCGTAGAGACCCGCGAACGCCTTCCCGCCCCGGCGCTTGATGGAAGGCATGCCGAACATGGAGGCTCCGACAATGTCCAGCTCGTTCTTGAGCTCGTCGACGAGCACGTCGAACCGCGCGCGGCCGGCCTCGGTGGGCTGGGCCATCTTCGGTGGTTCCGTCATGGCCCGACTCTAGCGCCGAGGCGAGGTCTCGCCCTGGGCGCAGAGGGCACCCCGGTTGCGGCAGCTGCCCATGCCGCGCATCCAGATTTCAGCAGAATCGAGGGAGGTGATGTGCCAGCTGACGCCCCCACCAGGGCCAGTCATGACTGACGTCATTACCCCAGATGTCCAGCTGGTGCGCAATTCCTTTGCCACTCAACAACTCTGCGAACCTCCGTGTCGACGGCAGTGCCCCCGTGGGATGTGCTTCCTGCTCCCCCTGACCGCACACGAGCAGGATCGAGAGGCGCTGGCGCAGCCAGTCCAGGTGGTTTTCATCGAGACTGGCGACGTAGTCGGTGGGGTTGGTGAAGTACGTCCCAGCCCCCTGCTCGCCCCATGCGTGCCAGGTCCCCGCGTCATAGTTGCCCGACAGCCCGATCGCCAAGGGGGCCAGATCTGCTCTCTGGAAGGCGAACTGTATGGCTTGGTAGGCGCCAACCGATGCCCCCAGGGTGATGATGTCTTCATGCCCTCCGAGGATCTCGAACATCGCGGGGACCACCGCCTGTTCGAGCCATCCCTGGTACAGAGCGTGATTCTGTGCACCTTCATCAACCGAGACAGACTGCCCGGACGGTGCCCCCGCGCCGATGGCGTCCACGCAGAAGAACGTCACGCGCCCCTCGTCGACCAACCACTGAACGGCCGTGATCATGCCGTTGTCAGCGAAGTCCTCCGCGCGGCCTCCATCACCGGGGAACACCAGCACCGGACGGCCGTAGTGGCCGTGCCGAATCACGCCCAGTCCGCTGTCAGACCCTGGGAGGCTCAGCTCAACACGGTTGCCCTGCACCTCTTCATCTTTGCGCACGGGATCAGCCTTGCGCAGCCGATCAGCCTTGTGAAGCGGAGCTCACGTCCGCAGCGGCGCCTCGAAGAACAGGCTGGTTCTCAGAACAACGCGCTCATCAGCGCTCGCCGGGCTTTCAGGACCCGCTCGTCGTGCGCGCCGACGACTGCGAAGAGCTCCACGAGGTGCTCACGCACGGTGTCACGCTCATCGCCCGCGGTCGCGCGGACCATGTCGATCAGTCGAACAAAGGCGTCCTCGACGTGGCCACCAAGGACGTCAAGGTCGGCCATCAGCATCTGGGCTGCGACATCGGTGGGGTCTTCTGCCGCCGCCGCTCGAGCCGCCTGGAGGTCGACACCGGCGGTGCGCTGCATCAGCGTGACCTGGGCCAAGCCGACCGCGGCATCACCGTCAGCCGGGTTCAGCGCCAACGCCTTGGTATAGGCAGCGGCAGCGGCGTCAAGGTCGTCGCGCTCGATCGCGTCGAANGCCTCTTGGTGCAGAGGTGGTAGCTCAGGCTCCACCTCGGCCTCCCCGGGCGCATCGAGCGCAAACCGGCCGGTCACGCCGTGCTCGGCCGCAAGCTTGAGCAGCTCGTCGATGTAGACCCGCACCTGCTCAGCAGACTGAGCACCCAGGAACAGCGGCACCGGCTGACCTGCGACCAGCCCCAGCGTCATGGGCACGGACTGGACCTGGAAAGCCTGCAGCAGGCCAGGATTGCCGTCGACGTCCACCGAGACGACGTGGAAACGCCCTTCGTACGACGCAGCCACGGACGCGACCACCTGGACAAAGTCTGCAGAAGCGGGCATCCGCTGCGACCACAGGACCACGACCGCCGGAACCTTCTGGGTACCCGCGACGATGGCCTGGAAACCGCCGTCCGTGCCCTCGATAACCAGTCCATCGCCTGCTGCCGGTGCGGGCGCGGATGTCGACTGGCTGAGCGTGGACAGGTCCACGGCGCCACGAAAGGAAGCCGAGCTGGGGTGCGAAGTCATGAGCTCATTGTCCCTGACATCGACCTGATCACGAGCCCGACCCTGCGACGACCTGCTCGGAGGCCGCAACCAGGGTGGCTCTGCCCGTCTCACGCGGCACGGAGAATACGACGAACTCCACGGTAGTGATCGAGGCTGACTTGGTGACCTTCTTCTTGCCACTCAGCAGGACGAACGCCTTGTTGGCAACGGTGTTGATGGCCTGGCCCGACTTCACCGCGAAGGAGTCCGTACGCACGATGACCCCGAAAACCAGCGCATCGCCGTTGGCCTGCCGCACGGCATACACCGTGTTGGGGATGACTTTGTGAACCTGGGAGAACTTCGCCTGGGTTACCACCGATTTGGCAACTGCCGCCGCTCGGGCGCGCACCTGGGATGAGAAGGGGTCCGCGGCGAACGGTGGCGCAGTCACGGGCTTGGCTGGAAATGCCATCGCCTCGGCGTAAGCCTGCAACAACGCGGTATCGCTCACTGCGAGCACCTGGCCGTCCGTCACCAAGGGCGAACCTTGGCTCAACGAGTCGAAGGGTTTGACTGTGGATCCCGGCAACATCGTCGCCGACGCGGCTATGCGGTACGGCGTCGCGACATCGGGAGACGTGAGCAGGTGCAGGACGGGAAGGCTGCCCTCCGTGGCGACGGTTTGGGCGACCATGACCCGGGGGTAGCCAAAACCTCGTGGGACGGCCAGAAGCAGGGGTTTTTGAGGTGCTAGGAGGGGGGAGTTTGCGGACGAAGGCTGGATCGCCGCGAGCCTGACCCGCGCCGTCGCGGCCCGCAGCCCTTGACCCGTGTATGCCGTGCTCAGCGCCGTTTTGGCGGCCGCGCCGGTGGCCGTCTCCGACNGTTGGGCGGCAGTGAAGTCCCTGATGAGGATGCGTTCGGCCTGTTCGACGGTCAGCGACGCCGAGGCTGGGTTCGCCTTCGGCGCCTCACGGATGCCCAGTGCGGCGCGAGCAGCCCCGCATCCGGCCACGGACGCGCCGCCGACTACGGCCACGATGGACAGCGCAATGGCGCGCACAAGGCGGGTCATCTCCTCACCCGTGACCGTCGGGTCCGAACGGCATGGGCCCATCGTGCCGTTCGGCGGCTGTTCGACACGTCATTGATCGCGAGCGCGGCGACGATCGCACCGATCAGGGCCGCGGCGAGCGCCTCGAAGAACCAGGACCTCTGCGCCCAGGTCAAGGTCACGGTGACGTTCGTCAGGGCAGTGGCATCACCCGATGTGACCACCGCTGTCTCGGGTCCCCGGCCCTGGCCGACAAGGAGCTCCGCCGAACCCGCGCCCTTGCTGGAGATCCGCCAAATGTCGGCGGTGCTGATGTCATGCACGGCGCCAGCCCCGGAGACGCGAAGATCCAGGGTGCCGGCGGGAAGGTGCACTCCGCTGACCGTTGACACCGCGGACTTCGCCAGGACCGCGCCAGCATCAGTGGACTGAGTCGCGGCCAGCCATACCGCGCCCCCATCGCCACGGGTCGCCTTGATCCGCACCGGAAGGTTGAGGGAGTTGAGAATGCCCGGCTCGACGACGATGGCACCCGTCGCCTTCGAGGTGGCGCTGAAATGCACCTCACCGGTGGGGCCAAGCTTGAGCGCGGTCCACGCTCCGAGGGCTGCCAGGGCGAGGCCCATCACAGCCATGACAGCGCCGAGAGCCCGTCGTGCTGGTGCTGGCACGGGCAGTCTTCCTGTTGACGGTGGTCGAGTTGTTGGTGCTTTGACCAGTCTAGAACCGTGCCGGCTCCCGGTAGACGCCCCAGACTCCGCGCAACGCATTGCAGATCTCTCCCAGCGTGGCTTCCGCCCGGACCGCATCCAGCATGGCCGGGACCATGTTCTGCGACGTCCCCGCGACCTGCACCAGGTGTCGGACGGCGGCCGTGACCGTGGCCTCGTCGCGGGCAGCCCTGCGGGCGGCCAACATCGACACCTGCTCCCGTTCGACCTCGTGGCTGACCCGCAGGATCTCCAGCTCGCTGCTGACGGACTCGGTGTGGCAGTTGACACCGACGACCTTCTTCTCGCCCTTCTCCAGAGCAATCTGGTAGTTGAACGCGGCGTCGGCGATCTCGGACATGAACCAGCCGTCCTCGATGCCACGAAGAATGCCAGACGTCATGGGGCCGACCGGGTGCTCGATCGATCCGCCCGGGCCTGCTTTGCGGCCCAGCTCTCCCATGGCCCGGATTGTGTCGAAGATCAGCTCAGCTTCGGCTTCGATCCGGTCGGTGAGAGCCTCGACATACCATGAGCCGCCCAGAGGATCGGCAACATTGACGACACCGGTCTCCTCCATGATGACCTGCTGGGTGCGGAGTGCGACCTCGGCCGACTGCTCGGTCGGCAGGGCCAACGTCTCGTCAAGAGCGTTGGTGTGCAAGGAGTTCGTGCCACCCAGGACCGCCGCGAGCGCCTGCACCGCGGTGCGCACAACATTGTTTATCGGCTGCTGGGCAGTGAGCGACACACCAGCGGTCTGTGTGTGGAATCGCAGCCACTGCGCCTTGTCGGTCTTGGCGTGATAGGTGTCACGCATCCATCGCGCCCAGATCCTGCGGGCGGCACGGAACTTGGCGATCTCCTCGAAGAAGTCCAGGTGGCTGTCGAAGAAGAAGGAGAGGCCGGGGGCGAAGACGTCGACATCCATGCCGCGGGACAGCCCCAGCTCCACGTAGCCGAACCCGTCGGCAAGGGTGAACGCGAGCTCCTGGGCGGCCGTCGACCCGGCCTCACGGATATGGTAGCCGGAGACCGACAACGGCTTGTACGCCGGGATGTTGGTGGTGCAGTACTCCATCAGGTCGCCGATGAGACGCAGATGGGGCTCGGGCTCGAACAGCCACTCCTTCTGGGCGATGTACTCCTTGAAGATGTCCGTCTGGAGCGTGCCGTTCAGGAGTCCCGGATCGACTCCCTGTCGTTCGGCCGCAACGATATACATGCAGAACACCGGGACCGCCGGGCCGCTGATCGTCATCGACGTCGTGACGCCGCCCAGCGGGATGTCCTTGAACAGGGTCTCCATGTCGGCCGCCGAGTCGATGGCAACGCCGCAGTGACCCACTTCGCCCAGGCTCAGGGACTCATCGGAGTCACGGCCCATCAGGGTGGGCATGTCGAAGGCCACGCTGAGACCGCCGCCGCCACGGGCCAGGATCATCTTGTATCGCTCGTTGGTCTGCTCGGCGTTGCCGAAGCCGGCAAACTGCCGGATGGTCCAGGGGCGACCGCGGTACCCGGTGGCGTGCAGCCCCCGCGTGAAGGGGAACTCCCCCGGCCAGCCGATCCGCTCAAACCCCGGGACGGCCGCCGCCACCTCTTCGTCAGAGCCCGAAGGTCCATAGACGGGATCGACCTGTACCCCGGACAGCGTTGTGAAGTCCGCCTCGCGCACGAGGCCCTTGGCAAGGGCGGCGTCATACCTCTGCTGCCAACGCGACTGGCCGGACTTTCGGGGTTCGGTGGGCCGCATGCTCTCCGTGGTCTCCATGTTCATGGCGACAATTTACTAGGACGTCCTACTAAATGTCACGACCCATACCAAGAACTGACATGACGGGTGGCCGCGACCCGTCTACCCGCTGAAATCGCCGGCCGCGATGCGAACCTTGCGAAGCAGGGCGAACAGCTGCTCGTGCTCGGCTTCGGTCAGTGCGTCCAGGCTGAACCCGGTATCCAGCAGATCCTTGGTGGCCGCTTCCATGACCTCACGCCCCCGGGTTGTGATCGACGCGAGCATTCCGCGACCGTCGTCCGGGTTGGGAGTCCGCTCCACCAGGCCCTGGGCCGCCAAACGCTGGATGATGTTGGTGACGCTGGTGGGGTGGACCATCAGCCGCCGCCCGATCTTGCTCATCGGCAGGCGCCCCTGGCGGCTGAACGCCAGCAGGACCAGGGCCTCGTATCGCGCGAACGTCAGTCCGTGTCGACCGACCGCTGCGTCGAAGTCGCCGAGAAGCAGCTGCTGAACGCGCATGATCGAGGTTGCCGAGGCCATAGCGACCGGCTGGGAACGTGCACCCCAACGAGAGCGCCAGAGGTCGGCTGCGCGACCGATCGGGTCGAACGGGAGCGCAACGGACCTGTCCACGGCAGACACGCTAGCGGTCGGAACCTCGGGACCGACGGACCATTCGCATCTCGGGAACCCCGGTGGCCTCATACATCCTGGTGGCGCCCTCGATCCTGAAGTCGTGTCGGTCATAGAACCGTTGCGCCCTGGCGTTCTCCGCGGCGACCCACAGGGTCACGTCCCTGTCGCCGACGGTTGCCTGCATCAGGTCGTCAGCCACTCCGCTGCCCTGCTGATGCGCCACGACGTTGATCGAGTAGAGCTCCCAGGCTGTCGGCACGTCTGGATCGCGACTGGCCCCTGCGGCGGCCAGCCCGATGATTGCCCCCGTCTCATCGAGCGCCGCGGCCACCCTGGACTCGAGCTCGTCGACCTCGAGCCTTAGCGTCCAGCACCCTGCAGGTACGTCGTCAATCCTGTTGGCGCTCAAGGGCCTGCTCCAAGCGCTCCACCTTGGCGGTGAGCTCCCCCTCGAACCCCGGGCGGATGTCGGCTTTGAGAACGAGGCTGACCCTCGGGCCGAACTCTCCAACGACCTCACAGGCTCGGCGCACAACGTCCATGCACTCGTCCCACGTGCCCTCGACCGTGGTGAACATCGAGTCGGTCCGGTTGGGAAGCCCCGAGTCGCGCACGACCCTGACGGCCGCGGCCACGGCCTCACTGACCGAACCCGTGGAGGCACCGGAACCGGACGGGGCGACAGAGAAGGCAATCAGCATGTTCCCGAGCCTAGACCCTAGGGTCAGGTGTGTGGCTTGGCCTCCGATGAAGGACTTCGACTGGAGCTCGCGTGCGTGCGGGCTGCACGGCCACGCCACCTACGCCCCCACCGAGCCGGCCCTTGCCGCGCGGTTGCAGGCGACCACGCCGTCTGGGCAGGCGTGGCGCTGCCTGCGCTGCGGCGCCTACGTCCTGGGTCCACCGCGAGGTTCCGGACACGCCGACGACGCACCAATCGTGTTGCGTGGCAAGGCTCTTCGCGACACCTTCATCTTGCGGTTCCTTGCGTTGGAGCGTGGCATCCGAGGATTTCTGTTGGTGGCCCTGGCCTATGGCGTGTGGCGCTTCGACGGAGCCCGTGGCGCCCTGAAGCAGGTCTTTGACTCCTATATGCCAGCCCTCCTACCCCTGGCCGACCGGTTTGGCGTCGACCTCGACGAGACCGGCCCGGTTCACCTGATCCAGCAGGCGTTCACCGCCAAGCACTCCACGCTGCTGCTTGTGGCGCTCGGCGTCCTGGCCTATGGCGTGCTCGAGCTGGTCGAGGCCTACGGTCTGTGGTTCAAGAAACGGTGGGGCGAGTACGTCGCGGTCGTGGGGACATCAGTGTTCGTTCCCTTGGAGATCCACGAGATTCTGGCCAAGGTCACCTGGCTGCGCGTCGGGGCCCTGGTCATCAACCTGTTCGCCATCGCCTACCTCCTTTGGACAAAGCGGCTCTTCGGCCTCCGGGGCGGTCATGCCGCATTCGTGGAGGAACGCCATAACGACTCCCTGCTCGAGGTCGAGCGGTCTGCCAGCCTCGAAGACGCAAAAACCAGATGACGGCAGGCGTTCGCCGGTGCCATCGTGAAGACATGGATATCCGTCAGGTGGACGTGTTCGACGACACCGAGATCGAGCGTTTCCACGAGGTCACAGAGCGGGCGGACGCATTCGAGCGCCCGCATCACAGCGGCTGGTCGCTCGAGGAGGCCAAGCTCGAGTTCCGTCGGCAGGATCCCAGCGAACGCGCCGAGGCGTGGGCGGCATACGACAAGGGGACCTTGGTCGGTGGCCTGTCGCTGTGGTTCCCGCTGCTGGACAACCTCGACAAGTGCTGGGGCTCGCTGGGAGTCGACCCGGACCATCGGGGCCGGGGCGTCGGCGCAGCGCTGGTCGCACAGATCGTCACGCGGCTGGAGCAAGAGGGCCGGACGACCATGGTGATCGAGTCCGCCTATCCGTTCGAGCGCCGGCATAACCATCCCCACCGCCGTTTCGCGGAGGCCAACGGCTTCACGGTCGCAATCGACGAGATCCGCCGAATCCTTCCTCTGCCCGTCGACCCGGCCTTTCTGCAGACACTCGCCGCCGAGGTTGCGCCGCACCACACGGACTACCGGATCGCGTCCTTCGTGGACTCACTGCCCGATGAGCTGATCGCGTCGTACTGCGCGCTCAGCAACCAGCTTGGCGTCGACGCGCCGACCGGTGACGTGGACTTTGAGGCGGAGTCGATGACGCCGGAGCTCTGGCGCGAGCACGTCGCCAAGGAGAACGAGATGGGTCGGACCAGGCTCTCCACGCTCGCGATCGACGGGGCAGGCACCGTGGTCGCCTACACGGACCTCATCCTGCCGCCTGAACCGAACGTCGACGTCTGGCAGTGGGGCACGCTCGTCCACCGGGAGCATCGTGGGCATCGGCTGGGCACGGCGGTCAAGGTCCGGAACCTGCAGCAGCTGGCAGCTGCCCACTCCAAACGCCTTCGGGTTCTGACCTGCAACGCCGAGACCAACCACCACATGGTCGACATCAACGTGCGGCTCGGTTTCGAGGCCATCGAGGTCGCTCCGATGTTTGAGCTGCGGATCGACACCGCCGTCGGGGAGAGAGACGGAAGGGTCGCTCAGGTCAGCGCTTCGACGACCTGATCGGCGGCGGCATACGGATCTGAGCTTCCATCGACCACCTGGGCAGCCAGCTCGTCCACGCCCTGCCCGTGTCGCAGGTCGCCGATGCGAATACGCAGCGCCCGTATGGCGATCGCCTCGATCTCGTCGACCGCTCGACGCACTCGCCGATCACGCAACGTTCCGGACGCCTCCATCCAGGCGAAGTGATCATCGATCGCGGCCATGACCTCTGCGACGCCGTCGTCGCGAGCGGCAACAGTCTTGAGCACCGGCGAGCGCCAGAGGTTGGGCTCGGTGCGATCCCCCAAGCTGATCATGTGCCGGATGTCGCGAACTGTCGCGTCGGCGCCTTCGCGGTCCGCCTTGTTGACCACGAAGACGTCACCGATCTCCAGGATCCCGGCCTTGGCCGCCTGAATGCCGTCGCCCATCCCTGGCGCGAGGAGCACCAGCGTGGTATCGGCCAGGCCGGCCACCTCGACCTCGCTCTGACCCACACCCACGGTCTCGACCAGAACGACCTCACAGCCCGCGGCGTCGAGGACCCGTAGCGCCTGCGGAGTCGTCCAGGACAGACCACCGAGGTGACCACGACTGGCCATCGAGCGGATGTACACGTCGGGGTCCAGGGCATGGTCCTGCATGCGGATACGGTCACCCAGCAACGCGCCTCCGGAGAAGGGCGATGAGGGGTCAACGGCCAGGATGCCCACCCTCTTGCCTCGAGCCCGCAAGATCCCGACCAGCGCGTTGGTCAGCGTGGACTTGCCCACCCCGGGGCTGCCGGTGATGCCGATGATGTGCGCGTGACCGGTATGTGGCGCGAGAGCCGCCATCACCTCGCGCAGTGCCGGGTGCGCGTCCTCAACAAGCGAGATCAGCCTGGCGACGGCGCGCGGAGCACCCGCCCTGGCCGCATCGACCAGGGCAGGGACGTCAACGGATCGCACTGCCATCAATGCACATCCAGCACTGGTGTCGTCGTTGCGGAGGGCAGTGCGGTCGCCGTTGGGGTCACTGCTTGGGAACGCGCAGGATCAGTGCGTCGCCCTGACCGCCGCCGCCACAGAGGGCGGCCGCGCCAACACCACCACCACGCCGCTGGAGCTCCAGGGCGAGGTGCAACGTGATGCGGGCCCCTGACATGCCGACGGGGTGCCCGATAGCGATCGCGCCTCCGTTGACATTCACCTTGTCGGCGTCGATGCCGAGCTTCTTCGTGGACGCCAACCCCACCGCGGCGAACGCCTCGTTGATCTCGACCAGGTCCAGGTCAGCAGGCGTGATGCCCTCTCTTGCGCAGGCCTTGGCGATGGCTTGCGCCGGCTGGGTCTGCAGCCTGGAGTCGGGGCCTGCGACAACTCCGTGGGCGCCGATCTCGGCGAGCCAGGTGAGGCCCAGCTCTTCGGCCTTGGCCTTGCTCATCACCACTACTGCCGCAGCGCCATCGGAGATCTGCGACGCCGAGGCGGCCGTGATGGTGCCGTCCTTGCTGAACGCGGGGCGGAGTCCACTGAGACTTTCGGCGGTCGTGTTGGCCCGGATGCCCTCGTCGGTCTTGAACTCGATCGGGTCGCCCTTGCGTTGAGGAATCGACACCGCGACGACCTCGTCGTCATACAGCCCGTCCTTCCACGCGCGTGCTGCGAGCTGGTGGCTCCGGGCCGAGAACTCATCCTGCTCGGCGCGGGTGAACTGGACGTCCCCGACGTTGCCGGCCTCGGTCAACAGCCCCATGCCCTGATCGGTGAACGAGTCCCACAGGCCGTCACAGTCCATGTGGTCGCGCAGGGTCACGTTGCCGTACTTGAAGCCTTCGCGGCTCTTGTCCAGCAGGTGGGGAGCGTTGGACATCGACTCCTGGCCGCCCGCCACGATGATCTCGAACTCGCCCGCCCGGATCAGCTGGTCGGCAAGGGCGATCGCGTCAATGCCCGAAAGGCACACCTTGTTGATGCTCAGGGCGGGAACAGTCATCGGGATGCCGGCCTTGACCGCTGCCTGGCGTGCGGGGATCTGGCCGGCGCCGGCCGTCAGCACCTGGCCCATGATGACGTAGTCCACCTGATCGCCGGTCACACCGGCCTTGTCCAGGGCGCCCTTGATAGCTACGGCACCGAGGTCTGATCCGGAGAAGTCCTTCAAGGAGCCGAGCAAGCGACCGAGCGGGGTACGCGCTCCGGCGACGATCACGGACACGGGACGTTCGCTCATGTGCAGTGCCTCCAACGACAGGTTTGAGTACTGGGCGGGCTGAGCAGGCTGGCCGACAACCACTGGCTTACCGACAACCCGGGTTGACCGTCACTCTAGCCGCGCCGCCCCCCTTGCGGACCACCCTGATCGACAGACCGGCCGTCCTGCCCGACTCGACCGAAGGCCGGTGTCCAGACACGCATAGGCTGGTCCGCATGACTGAGAAGCTCGCAGACCTCTTCACCGCCATCGACCACGTGGGCGTGGCCGTGAACGACATCGATGCGGCAATCGCCTTCTATCGCGACACCTATGGGATGAGCCTCGTCCACGAAGAGGTCAACGAGGAGCAGGGCGTCCGCGAGGCAATGATGGCGGTGGGTTCGTCCGGTTCCTGCATCCAGCTGCTCGCGCCGCTTTCGCCGGAGTCGACAATTGCCAAGTTCCTCGACCGCTCGGGCCCCGGAGTCCAGCAGGTGGCCTACCGCGTCGTCGACGTCGACGCCGTGTCGCGGACGTTGCGTGAGCGAGGACTTCGCCTGTTGTTCGAGGCCCCGCGCCGCGGCACATCGAACAGCCGGGTCAACTTCATCCACCCCAAGGACGCGGGTGGCATCCTGGTCGAGCTGGTCGAGCCGGCTGCTTCACCCGGTCACTGAGCCACCCGTCCAGCGCGCGTGGTGAGGGATATCACCCTGTGGGAGGAATCTCATATCCCTTCCCCTGTTGGCCTACCCGCAAGTAGTTTCAGCCCAGACGCCCCGGTCCTGACGCGCCCGACCGTTTCTGAGGAGTACCACGATGCAGGCCATTCTCGATGCGATCCTGTCCGGCGACCGATCACCGGAAACCTTTGCCGCACTTGAGATCCCGGCGCAGTATCGTGCTGTCACGGTGCACAAGGACGAGGTCGACATGTTCGCCGGCCTGGCCAGCCGCGACAAGGACCCCCGTAGAAGCCTGCATGTCGAGGAGGTCGACGTCCCCGAGCTCGGCCCGGGCGAGGCGATCGTGGCCGTCATGGCCAGCGCCATCAACTACAACACCGTGTGGACGTCGATCTTCGAGCCGATGTCGACCTTCGGCTTCCTCGAGCGCTACGGCCGGCTGTCGCCACTGACGAAGAAGCACGACCTGCCGTATCACGTGGTCGGCTCCGACCTGTGCGGCGTCGTACTGCGGACGGGCCCGGGCGTCAACGCCTGGAAGCCCGGCGACGAGGTCGTGGCGCACTGTCTGTCGGTGGAGCTCGAGCACGCCGACGGTCACAACGACACGATGCTGGACCCCGAGCAGCGGATCTGGGGCTTCGAGACCAACTTCGGCGGGCTGGCCGACCTCGCGCTGGTCAAGACCAACCAGCTCATGCCCAAGGCCAAGCACCTCACGTGGGAAGAGGCGGCCGCCCCCGGGCTGGTGAACAGCACGGCATACCGGCAGCTGGTCTCGCGCAACGGCGCAGGCATGAAGCTCGGCGACGTCGTCCTGATCTGGGGGGCCAGCGGCGGACTGGGCTCGTACGCCACCCAGATGGCGCTCGCGTCCGGCGCCACCCCTATCTGCGTGGTCTCCAGCCCGGACAAGGCCGAGATCTGCCGCAGGATGGGCGCCGAGCTGGTCATCGACCGCAGCCATGACACCGGCGAGGGCTATCGGTTCTGGAAGGACGAGAGGACCCAGGACCCGAAAGAGTGGAAGCGGCTGGGCGCCAAGATCCGCGAGCTGACCGGCGGCAAGGACCCCGACATCGTCTTCGAGCACCCGGGGCGCGAGACATTCGGCGCCAGCGTCTTCGTCACACGCCGGGGTGGCACCATCGTGACCTGTGCCTCGACCTCAGGCTTCCTGCACGAGTACGACAACCGATACCTGTGGATGAGCCTCAAGCGCATCGTCGGCTCGCACTTCGCCAACTACCGCGAGGCGTGGGAGGCCAACGACCTGGTCAACCGCGGACTCATCCACCCCACGCTGAGCAAGACGTATCCCCTGGTCGAGGTCGGCCAGGCGGCGTACGACGTCCATCGCAACCTGCACCAGGGCAAGGTAGGAGTTCTTGCGCTTGCCCCGAGGCCCGGACTTGGCGTCACGGACCCGGAAAAGAGGGAAGCGCTGCTTCCCGCGATAAACCGGTTTCGCGAGGTCTGAGACAGCCCTAGCGCCCTCGTTCTCGGCGAGACCTGGGCCGCCTGGGCTACACAAGATATAGCCATTCGCAGCCAAAGTGTACCCCAGATGTAGCTATTATGGCCCGATTTGTCCAGGATTTGGGATTGTGCGGCACGTCGGGTTACGGTCGGCCCGACTCTCAGCATCAACGGCGATGCAAAGACGTCTCTCAGCATCAACGGCGATGCAAAGACGTAATGAAGGAGCCGACCGATGGCCAGCACTGTCATGGAGACACCCGACGTCAAACAAACGTCGGACCCGGGAATGCGGTTCGGCCATCCTCGTGGCCTATCGACGCTTTTCTTCACGGAAGTGTGGGAGCGGTTCAGCTACTACGGCATGCGGGCTCTGCTCGTGCTCTTCATGACCGCCGCCGCCACCGGCGCGAATCCCGGCCTCGGGTTCAACGTCCGCAACTCGACCGCCATCTACGGCCTCTACACCTCCATGGTCTACCTGCTCGCCCTGCCAGGAGGATGGGTCGCCGACAAGCTGTGGGGTCAGCAGCGCACGGTCTTCATCGGCGGATGCATCATCGCCCTCGGGCACTTCACCCTCGCTGCCCCCTTGATCGGCCTGCCCATCATGCCGACCTTCTTCGCAGGGTTGTTCTTCATCATCGTGGGCACGGGGCTGCTGAAGCCCAACGTCTCCAGCATCGTTGGTCAGCTGTATGACGTCCGGGCACGCGTTCTTGGGGTGGAGAACCCGAGGAGCAGTGAGGTGGCGACCCTTGGCGCGAAGCGGGACGCGGGCTTCTCGATCTTCTACATGGGCATCAACATGGGCGCCATCATGGGCCCGTTCATCTGCGGCACCGTCGGTGAGAAGGTCAACTACCACTGGGGCTTCTCCATCGCCGGCTTCGGCATGCTGATCGGCCTCATCCAGTACCGCATGGGCTCCAAGTATCTCGGTGACGCCGGTCTGCGCACAGACTCCGACGACGATGTCGCCAAGGCGGCCCTGACTCGCAAGTTCTACTCCGTCACCGCAACTGTCCTGGCCACGCTGGCCCTGCTGGTCTTCCTTGGCACGTCGGGCGTGATCACCATCTCGCTGACCGACGTGGCTCACTCGCTTGGTTATGGCATCGTCGTCATCGCCGCGGTCTACTTCGGCTACCTGCTGCTGCGCGGCGGCTACGGGCGCGAGGACAAACGACGCATCCTGGTCATCGTCTGGCTGTTCATCCTGTCCGCGATCTTCTGGTCCGGCTTCGAGCAGGCCGGCTCCTCGATGAACCTGTTCGCCGAGAAGCTCACCAACCGCAACATCGGCAGCTGGGAGATGCCTACCTCGTGGCTGCAGAACGTCAACCCGATCTTCATTATCGTGCTCGCTCCGGTCTTCGGCTACCTGTGGACCTGGCTGGCGCGTCGGAAGAAGAACCCGTCCATCCCGATGAAGTTCGCACTCGGCCTGATCGGCCTGTCGGTTGGTTTCTTCGTGCTGGCCTGGGGTTCCGCTGGTGTGACCAAGCCGGGCTCGGTGGCGATCACCTGGTTGGTCGTGACCTACTTCCTGCACACGGTGGGCGAGCTGTGCCTCTCCCCCGTCGGGCTCTCCTCGATCACCAAGCTCGCGCCTCGCAACCGGATCAGCCAGATGATGGGACTGTGGTTCGTGGCGACGGCGCTCGGCAACCTGTTCGCCGGCCTGACGGCGGGNGGGCTCGAGAACAAGACTCCGGCCGCGGTGTTCAGCAGCGTGGCGATCTATGTTGGCGTCGCCGCCATCATCGCCGTGGCTGGTGCGCCCTTCGTGAAGCGCGTCATGGGCAAGGTCGAGTAGAGGAGCATGAATGTCTGACCACGAGGGCCTCGGCGAACGGATCGCCGGGGCCCGACGTGGGTTGGTACAGGCGGGGATCGATGCATTGCTGGTCACCCCTGGTGCCGACCTGCGCTACCTGACCGGGTATCACGCCCTGCCTCTTGAGCGGCTGACCTGCCTCGTGCTGCCAGCCAAGGGAGGGCCGTGCCTGGTCGTGCCCGCCCTGGAGGAACCGGCCGCCCACGCCTCGCCGGTCTCCCGGCTCGGCGTCCAGATCGTGCCGTGGCAGGAGACCGAGGATCCGGTGACACTGGTTTCACGTCTCCTGGGCGGCACCACGACCGTAGCTCTGGATGACCACATGTGGGCCGAGAAGGTGTTGCGGTTTCGTGCCGCCATGCCGAACACACAGCAGGTACTGGCCGGACCGGTGCTGCGTCATCTGCGGATGCGCAAGAGCACAGCCGAGATCCAGGCGCTGCGCAGCGCAGGTGCGGCCATCGACCGTGTGCATGCGCGGATGGCTGAGTGGCTGCGGGTCGGTCGCACGGAGCGCGAGGTGGGCCATGACATCGCCGACGCGATCATCACCGAGGGTCACGAGCGGGTCGACTTTGTCATCGTCGCCTCCGGGCCCAACGGCGCCAGCCCGCACGCGGAGGTCTCCGACCGGGTCATCGAGGCGGGCGACACGGTCGTGGTGGACATCGGCGGCACCACCGAGGTCGGCTACTGCTCGGACGAGACCCGCACCTACTGCCTTGGGAACGCGCCCGACGACTTCAGGGACTACTACGCCGTGCTCCTGCAGGCACAGCTGGCCGCCTGCAGGCATGCCCGCCCGGGGGTGACTGCAGAGTCGGTCGACGCAGCGGCTCGCGACGTCATCGCCGCCGCCGGATATGGCGAGGCGTTCCTGCACCGCACCGGTCACGGCATCGGGCTGGAGTCCCACGAGGACCCCTACATCGTGGCTGGCAACAGCACGGTGCTCGAGCCCGGGATGGCGTTCTCCATCGAACCGGGCATCTACCTGCCGGGCAGGCATGGAGCACGGATCGAGGACATCGTGGTCGTGACCGATGACGGCATCGAACGGCTCAACCTGAGGCCCCGAGAACTGGCCGTGCTGTCGACCTGAGCTCGTGTCCGGCGCGGCGCGATCGGTCCCGTGCGGCAGTGACGCGACGCATCACACGGCAGGCACATAGGCTCTGCCCGGGAGGCCAACACCGATGTTGAGACGACCGATGTTGAGACGATGGTCCGACTTTCGTCAACGGCAGCGTGAGATCCTGCGCGCCAGTAACGCGCCGACCCCGGCTACACCGACCCCGGTCGCGAAGCACGGAGGCGCCACCCCTGTCGGAGGTCCGGAGACCGGTGAGCAGACCCTTCGCGACCTCCTGACAGACACCCTGCCGCTGGGACCTCACGAACCACCGAGTCGACGTCGCGACTACGGCACCGCCGGGCGACCGCTCAACCGACAGTCGCCGTTCTATGTCGGGTTTGTCGGAGCAATCGGCGTTCTCGTTGCCTATGGCCTGTTCAGGGCGCTCGGCCAGCTGACTCAGGTCATCACCTTGTTGCTCGTCGCATTCTTCCTGACCCTGGCCCTCAACCCCCTGGTCGAGGCGTTGAACCGGCGCGGGCTGCGACGGTCCCTGTCCGTGACGATCGTCTTCGCCGGACTGGTCGCCGTGTTCACGGCGCTCGGGTTCGTCGTCGTACCACCGGTGGCCCAGCAGGGTGGCCTGCTCGCCGACAACGCGCCACGGTACCTCGACAACCTGTTGAGCAACCAGATCATCCAGGACTTCGACAGTCACTACCACGTGCTTGACAAGTTCCAGGGTCGAGTTCGAGAAGCTGGTCACCAACGGCAACTTCATGAGTGGAGTCTTCGGCGGAGTGCTCGGCGCGGGCAAGGCGTTGGCCTCAGGGTTCCTCGCGTTCCTGACGGTTCTGGTGCTGACGCTCTACTTCCTCTCCTCTCTGCCTAGGGTCAAGGTCGCCGCCTACGGCCTGGTCCCCAGCTCACGTCGGCCGCGTTTCACGTCGCTGTCAGAGGAGATCATGCGCCGCGTCGGCAGCTACGCGATCGGGCAGGTCGCGGTGGCGACCATCAACGCGATCTGCAGCTGGATCATGACGTCGATCGTCGGCATTCGGTATGCCGCAGTGCTGTCCGTCGTCGTCGGTTTCCTGGGTCTGATTCCCATGGTCGGAGCCTCGCTCGGCGCAGCCGTCGTGTGCCTGGTCGCCGTCTTCGACGACCCCACGAAGGCCGTGATTGCGCTGGTCTACTACGTCGCCTACCAGCAGCTCGAGAACTATGTCGTCGCGCCCAGGATCATGCAGCGGACGGTCTCGGTGCCCGGTGCCGTCACCGTGGTCGCCGCACTCGCGGGGGCCACGTTGCTCGGGATTCTTGGTGCCCTTCTGGCGATTCCGGTGGCTGCGGGTCTGTTGCTCATCTACGAAGAGGTGCTGCTGCCGCGCCAGCATGTGACCTGATCCTCAGCCGCCCGTCCCAGCGACCGGCTCGATGAGGGACGCCGAGCTCACGTCTCCGTGCCAGGTGGTCGGCAGTGGCCCTGCGCCCGGGCAGACGGTGGCCACGATCTCGTCGAGCACCCGACGCAGGTAGGGCTCCCCCACCCACAGATGTTTGGCGCCCTCGACGGCGACCACCCTGGCTTGGGGAATCGCGCTGAACCGCCTTACGGCCTCGTCGGGTCGCAGGTAGTCATCGAGCTCGGGCACGAGCGCGACCACCGGCTTGCCCGAATCCGCCCACCCCTGCAGGTGCTCCGGCCCACTGAACTTCAGCGGCGGACTGAGCAGGATGGCCCCTTCGACCGCGGGGTCGTTGCCGTACATGAGGGCGAGGTCGGTGCCGAAGGACCACCCGAGCAGCCATCGGTTCACCAGCGCCGGGCCCTCGGCGAACTCGGCGAACTCGATGGCCGCCGCAACATCGAAGCGCTCGTCCCGAGCCTCGTCGTACCTGCCTTCGGACGTGCCCCGCGGGGACGCCGTGCCACGTGTGTTGAACCGCAGGACGGCAATGTCGGCAAGCGCCGGGAGACGGTAGGACGCCTTCTTGAAGACGTGGCTGTCCATGAAGCCGCCGTGGGTGGGCAACGGGTGCAGGGTGATCAACGTGGCGACCGGGTCGCGATCCAGCGGCAGCGCCAGCTCCCCGACCAGGCGAAGGCCGTCTGCCGTGTGCAGCTCGATGTCACGCCGTCGGGCTGGGAGGACCGTACTGGCCCGAATCGTATGCGTGCCAACAGTATTCATCGGTACGGAACCACCTGCGCGTGTCTCATCGACTGGATCCTCTAGGTATGCGCCGACCACGAGCGGTCCAGCAAGGAGTGTGCCAGTGCCGGCGGTCGTCCAGACCACCCATGCCATCGGCCGGCCACGCGACGATGTGCGGTATTCCGGGTGCTACCTCTTGCTGGCATCCCGGGCACCGGAAGGACCGGTTCGAGCCGGCGCCGCTGACCCGACGGACGAACCACTCGCCATCGTCGTGGGTCTCCCGACGTTCGACGCCACCGAGGGCTCGGTCCAGGTCGATCCCGGTGTCCTCACGGCGTCGGCGGTTGGGTCGGGACATGAGTCGATTGTCGCAGGCTTGGGTCGCGGACCGGCCCTATGCGTAGGTCCGGAACCCGCGTCCCACCTTGCGGCCGAAGTAGCCGGCGGTGACGAGATGCTCGAGCAGCGGCGCCGGTGCGAATCCGCGTTCGCGGAACTCGAGGTAGAGCTCGCGCTGGATGGCGAGGGAGACGTCGAGGCCGACGGCGTCGAGGAGCTCGAACGGACCCATCGGATAGCCACAGCCGGTCTTCATGGCGGTGTCGATGTCGTCGGCGCCGGCGTAGTGCGCCTCGAGCATCTTGACCGCGTCGTTGAGGTAGGGGAAGAGCAGGGCGTTGACGATGAAACCGGAGCGGTCGCCACACGTGACCGGATGCTTGCCGATCGCCCGACAAAGGTCCTGCACCGTGCCCACGACGTCGTCTGCGGTCGAGACCGTGTGAACCACCTCGACGAGCTTCATGATCTGGGCCGGGTTGAAGAAGTGCATGCCCACGACGTCCTGGGGGCGCTTGGTCGCCACTGCGCACTCGATGACCGGCAGCGACGAGGTGGTCGTGGCCAGGATGGCACCCGACTTGCAGATCTCGTCGAGGTTCTCGAACAGCGCCTGCTTGACCTTGAGGTCCTCCACGACCGCCTCGACCACCAGATCGACCTGAGCGAGGTCCTCGAGCGTGGTGGTACCGTGCAGAAGCGCAGCGGCCGCGTCGCGGTCGTCTGACGTGAGCTTGCCGCGCTGGACCGCCTTCTCCAGGCTCTTGGCGATGGTGGCCTCGACCGCGTCGACCTTGGCCTCTGATCGTGCGACGTACGTCACGGCATAGCCAGCTTTGGCGAAGACCTCGATGATCCCGGTCGCCATCGTGCCGGAGCCAACAACACCAACGGTTTTCACGGTCCTCGTGTGACCCTCGTGATCCCCGGGGAGTGGGGTCAGGTGGTCGGCGACGACGGTGGAGCTGCCGGCCTGGTCGTAGGTGTAGAAGCCGCGGCCGGTCTTGCGCCCTTTGAGCCCACCCGTGACCATCTGCTTGAGAATGGGGCTCGGCGCGTGCAGGCGGTCGCGCCCCTGCTTGTACATCGTGTCGAGGATCTCGTAGGCCGTGTCGAGACCGATGAGGTCCATCAGTGCCAGTGGGCCCATCGGCAGACCGCAGCCGAGCTGCATCGCGGCGTCGATGTCCTCGCGGGTGGCATAACGGCTCTCGAACATGTCAACGGCGTGGTTGAGGTAGCCGAACAGCAGCGCGTTGGCAATGAAGCCGGCCTTGTCGCCGATGACGACCGGCAGCTTGCCGATCCGTTCGGCGAGTGCCTTGACGTCCTCGACGACCGACTCGTCGGACACGACGGTGCGGATGATCTCGACGAACTTCTGCACAGGGGCCGGGTTGAAGAAGTGCATGCCGACGACACGACGCGGGTGCTGGGTGGCGACCGAGATCTCGGTGACGGACAGGCTGGAGGTGTTCGTGGCCAGAATCGCGTCCGGCTTCACGATCTGATCCAGCTTGGCGAAGATGTCGCGCTTGAGATCGAGGCGCTCGGGCACGGCCTCCACCACGAGGTCGCACTCGGCAAGGTCGGCGAGGTCTGAGCTGAAACGCACCCGACCGAGCAGCTCAGTCTGCTGCTCTTCGGTCAGCTTGCCACGGGAGAGCGCCCGGTCGGTCGAGCGCCGCAGGACCCCTTGGCCCTTCTCAACAGCCTCCGGGGAGACCTCCACGGCGACGACNCCAAGACCGCTGCGCGCNAACACCTCCACGATGCCCGCACCCATGGTGCCGAGTCCGATCACGCCTGCTGTTTCGAAGTCACGAGCCATGTCGGCGAGTCTGTCAGAGCGACGGAAGTCGCGGGAAGGCGCATCGGTGAGGCCGTACTCACAGTTGTCGCGGGGCGACGCTTCTCGACCAGCGAGATGACCGTATGCCGGCTCGCCCGTGGGGCTCGGTAGGCTGCCGAGGTGCGACTGGTCATAGCGCGGTGCAGTGTGGACTACCAGGGTCGACTCCTGGCCCACCTCCCGTTGGCAACCCGTTTGCTGCTGGTCAAGGCCGACGGGTCCGTGCTCATCCACAGCGACGGCGGTTCGTACAAGCCCCTGAACTGGATGTCACCTCCGTGCGCGATGACTGAGGTCGCCCCCGAGAGTCACGAGATTGCCGACGGCGTCACGTCGGTCTGGGTGGTCCAGCACGCCAAGTCCGAGGACCGCCTCCGGGTGCTGCTGCACGAGGTGCTGCATGACTCCGACCATGAGCTCGGGGTGGACCCGGGCCTGGTCAAGGATGGTGTTGAGGCCCATCTGCAGCGGCTGCTCGCTGAGCACATCGCGACATTGGGGCCCGGATACACCCTGGTCCGCCGCGAGTACATGACCGCCATCGGGCCCGTCGACATCCTGTGCAAGGACGCAACCGGTGCCTCGGTCGCGGTCGAGATCAAACGCCGGGGGGACATCGACGGTGTCGAACAGCTGACCCGCTACCTCGAGCTGATGAACCGTGACCCCCACCTGGCGCCGGTCGCGGGTGTCTTTGCCGCCCAGGAGATCAAGCCGCAGGCGCGCACGCTGGCCACCGACCGCGGCATACGTTGCGTGACCCTGGACTATGAGGCGCTCAAGGGCATCGACGACGTGGGCTCACGCCTGTTCTGAGTCGTCAGGACGTGATCTGGTCTATGGCCGTGTCCGTCACACCCGGCCAGGTCACGACACGCCAACCATCGGCGTCAACCTCGATCTCGGCCGCCACGCAGTGTGGCAAGAACCGTTGCACCGCAAGGCCATTGCGCAGGTTGACCGAGAGCCGTGGGATCGCCAGCGACATCGCCCCACCGTGGGTGAAGACCAGCACCGTCTCGCCGCGGTGACTGTCGGCGATCTCGTCGATGGCCCCCTTGAATCGCGTGACGACTGCATGACCGTCCTCCGCTCCGGGACAGGCGGCAGCGAGGTCTCCACGCAGCCATCCGTCGAAGACCTGTTGCGCCCGGTCGTCATCGAAACTCACTCCAGCCAGGTCACCGACCGAGAACTCCTGCAATCCGTCGACGGCGACCGAGTGCAGGCCCAGCTCGGAAGCTGCCAGCTCAGCCGACCGGATGGCTCGTCCCATCTTGCTGCTGTACACCGCGGCAACCCGTCGTGAACGAACCTGCTCGACGAGGTGGCGCACCTGGTCGCGGCCCTTGTCCGTCAAGGCGCCGTCGTCCTCCAACAGCACGCCGTCCACGGCATACGCCGCAGCGCCGTGGCGTGCGACGAGCATGGTTGCAGGACATTGCAGATCGCTCATGGTCCGATCGTATGCCGCATGCCGGAATGCTAGTGGAGGTACGACGCGCCGTTGAAGTCGACGATTGAGCCGGAGACCCACTCTGCCTGCGGCTCGGCCAACGCCACGATGGCCAGCGCCACCTCTCGTGGCATGGCCACGCGACCGAACGGGCTTTGCGCCCGGATCGCCTGCCCCGCAGGGCTTTCCAGCAGATCGGCGGTCATGTCGGTAGCGATGAACCCGGGAGCGATCCCGACGCAACCGATCCCGTGCGGTGCGAGCGCGACGGCAAGCGACTGCGTCATCGAGTGCACGGCCGCCTTGCTCGCGCCATAAGCCGGGACCTCCGGCTCACCGCGGTAGGCCCCGCGAGAACCGACGGTGACGATGCGCCCGCGTGAGAAGCCGTCGGCTGGCTCGACCTCGATCATGTGGCGGGCGACCTGGTAGGTCACGTTGGCCGTGCCGAGCAGGTTGACCTCAGTGGTGCGCCGCCACGCGCTGACCCACTCGTCGTATGACGACCCCGCCACGTCACAGTTCAGTCGGCGCCCCTCCTTGCCCGGGTCGTCGGCGAACAGTGCCGCGTTGTTGACCAAGACGTCGATCCGACCCAAGGCCTCGATCGCCTCTGTCACAAACCTCCGCACGTCCTCCGGTGAGGCCAGGTCACCCTGGACGACGACGTGCCCGCCACCGTCGAGACTCTCGCGTACGGCGTCCGCCTCGGCGCGGCTCCCCCGGCAGTGGATGGCAACCCGGTCGCCGCAGACGTTCGCGAACGTGCGTGCCACTTCCGCGCCCACGCCGCGGGAGGCCCCCGTGACGAGAACCCCGCGCCGCTGTCGGTCCCGCCCGCGCTGCGCCGTGGAGTCAGTCATCCGCCCACCATGCCATGTGCGGCCCGGATGGCATCGACGATGCCACCCATGATCTGGGTCAGGCCGAAGTCCTTGGGCGTGAATACCGCAGCGACGCCCATAGCGCGCAACGTCGCGGCGTCCCGGTCGGGGATGATGCCACCCAGAATGACCGGCAGGTCACCGGCGCCAGCCGCCTTCAGCCCGTCGAGCACCTGGGGAACCAGCTCCATGTGCGACCCGGAAAGGATCGAGAGACCCACGCAGTGGACGTCTTCGGCCACGGCCGCAGCGACGATCTGCTCCGGCGTCAGCCGGATGCCCTGGTAGATGACCTCGAAGCCGGCGTCGCGCGCCCGCACCGCGACCTGTTCGGCGCCGTTGCTGTGTCCGTCAAGGCCGGGCTTGCCGACAAGGAGACGCAGTCGGGTCCCGAGCTCTTCACCTGTCGCACGGACCCGCTCTCGGACCTTCGCCAGGTCGCCGCCCACAGCCGCGTCGCTCACCCCCACAGATCCGGAAACCCCTGTTGGCGCACGGTATTCGCCGAAAACATCACGCAAGGTCTGTGCCCACTCTCCAGTGGTGACTCTGGCGCGGGCCGCTTGCACTGATGCCGGCATCAGGTTGGCTCCGGACTTCGCGTCCTGCGTCAAGCGTGCCAGCGCAGACTCGGCTGCCGTGCGACCGGCCTCGGTGGAGTCCCTATCCGTTCGCCACGCCACGATCGCGGCGACCGCCTTGGCTTCCACGTCGTGGTTCACCGTCTGGATCGCCGCGTCGAGGTCAGCGGTGAGCGGGTTCGGTTCGGTCGTCTCGAACCTGTTGACGCCGACCACGATGTCGTCGCCAGCCTCGATCCGTTGGCGCCGCAAGGAATGTGATGCCACCAGCGCCGACTTCATGTAGCCCGACTCGACCCCCGCAACGGCCCCGCCCATCGCCTGGACCCGGTCGATCTCGGCCCTGGCCCCCGCGAGCAGCTCGGCCACCTTGGCCTCGACAACTCTGGATCCGGTGAACAGGTCGTCGTACTCGAGCAGGTCCGACTCGAACGCGAGCACTTGCTGCATCCTCAACGACCACTGCTGGTCCCACGGCCNCGGCAGCCCCAATGCCTCGTTCCACGCCGGCAGCTGAACAGCCCNGGCCCTGGCGTCCTTGGAGAGCGTGACTGCCAGCATCTCCAACACAATTCGCTGGACGTTGTTNTCNGGCTGGGCCTCGGTCAGNCCCAANGAGTTGACCTGGACGCCGTACCGGAACCGGCGCTGGGAGGGGTCCGTCACGCCGTACCGCTCAAGCGTTAGCTCGTCCCAGAGCTGGACGAACGCGCGCATCTTGCACATCTCCTCGACGAACCGCACGCCAGCGTTGACGAAGAACGAGATCCGGCTGACGACCTCACCGAAGCGCTCTGGCGGGACCTGTCCTGAGTCACGGACTGCATCAAGCACTGCGATGGCCGTGCATATGGCGTACGCGATCTCCTGGACGGGCGTCGCGCCGGCCTCCTGGAGGTGGTAGCTGCAGATGTTGGTCGGGTTCCACCGAGGGATCTCGGCGATGGTGTAAGCGACCATGTCGGTGATCAACCGCAAGGANGGCTGCGGCGCGAAGACATAGGTCCCGCGCGAGAGGTACTCCTTGATGATGTCGTTCTGGGTTGTCCCCGCGAGNGCCCGGACGGCCGCCGCAGGGTCCTCGCCGGCTGCGACAGCCTGCTCCTCGGCCACCACCTCGTACATCGCGAGCAGCCACATTGCGGTGGCGTTGATGGTCATCGAGGTGTTCATCTGGGCCAGCGGAATGTCCGCGAAGAGGGCACGCAGGTCGCCGATGTGCGAGATCGGCACGCCTACTTTGCCGACCTCACCGCGTGACAGCACGTGGTCGGGGTCGTAGCCGGTCTGCGTGGGCAGGTCGAAGGCGACCGACAGACCGGTCTGCCCCTTGGCCAGGTTGCGGCGGTAGAGCTTGTTGCTGGCAACGGCACTGGAGTGCCCGGCATACGTGCGCATGACCCACGCCTGGTCCCTGCTGGGGCGGTTGGTCTCTGCCTGTGACATACCGATGAAGGTACCGGCCGTCCTCGCCCAACAGGGAGGGTTTCAGGCGGTGAGAGGGACCACAGCGGTGAGAGACACCACAGCATTGAGCGACAACTCTGTGACCGCGCCCTCGCCGTCCCCACGTGTGAGGACACGATGAAGACGTGAGGCCCGCAGGAGGCGATCGAGGCGAGGCGAGACATCG
>JGI24129J20441_1000043_pt1 | contig 29139 bp, 26 predicted proteins | sample BarGraNGADG00211_FD_20441 | JGI IMG/M metagenome (IMG submission 20441) | reverse complement strand
CCTGCAAGCATCCGCAACAAGCCATAACCCAGTGTCTGGTTGTCGTGGACGACATCGAAGTCGGCGGCGCGATTCCTGAGCAACCGCGCCACACGGAGGCTGAAGGTCAGCGGCTCGGGGAATCCGGCGGTGTACATCGTTGCCACCTCGAGGACGTCGATGGCGTCGCGGAACTCGCGTCGGGCGGGCGTGCGGAACGGATCAGGCTCGCGATACAGGTCAAGGCTTGGGACCTTGGTCAACAGCACGCCCGGATCGAGGTCGGGGTACGGCTGTCCTGAGAAGACCTCGACGGTGTGCCCGAGCGCGACGAGCTCGCGGCTGAGGTGGCGGACATAGACACCTTGACCACCGCAGTGAGGCTTGCTGCGATAGGACAGCAACGCGACGCGCACGGTGCTACCTCCAGTCCGGTTGGTGGAACGTCCGTCAGCCGATGATGTCGCGGTATGCCGCGGCCAGCCTCAGGGAGTCATGGTGGCCTTCTTGCCCGTGGTCGCCGACGCGGGCGAGCACCAGCTCTGCACCCATGATCCCTGCAACGCGTCTCAGCAGCGACTCGTCCTCCACGACGTCGGAGTCGGCGAGGACGTAATCCAGATGGAGGTCGGGGGCGTGCACGGCCAGGGCCTCGAGGTGGTTGGAGGCCGAGAATCCCACGGTCTCACCGGTGTGCATGACGAGGTTGAGGGTCAGGATGCGCTTGGCCGGCGTGTCCAGGAGAGCGTCGCGGACGCCGGGGACCAGCAGATGCGGCATGACCGACGTGAACCAGGAACCAGGCCCCAGGATCACCCAGTCTGCGGCTCGGATGGCGGCGACCGCCTCGTCGCACGCGGGGGGCTCCTCGGGGTTGAGCTGCACCGTCAGGACGCGGCCGCGGGTCGTGGCGACCTCCACCTGACCGCGAACCGTCGTGATCTCAAGCGGTTGGGTGGGGTCAGCGCCCATGACGCTGGCTTCGATGTTGAGAGGCACCGCGGCCATCGGCAGCACCCGGCCACGGGCATTCAGCAACCGGCCGACCAGGTCAAGACCTCCGACGGTGTCGCCGAGCAGGTCCCAGAGCGAGACGATCAGCAGGTTGCCGACGGCGTGCCCGGCGAGCTGACCGTCGCCGGCGAACCGGTGCTGGAGGACGTCGCGCCACTGATGGCCCCACTCGGTGTCATCGCACAGCGCCGCCAGTGCCATCCGCAGGTCTCCCGGTGGGAGGACGTCGAACTCGTCACGCAGCCGTCCACTGGAGCCGCCGTCGTCGGCGACCGTCACCACCGCCGTGATCCGGTCGGTGACCAGTCGCAACGCCTCGAGCGACGCAGCAAGTCCGTGGCCGCCCCCGAGGGCGACGACGGCGGGACGGGTCACTCACGCCCCAGATCGCGGTGAACCAGGATCGTGCCCACGTCGTCGCTGTTCAGCCTGGCCGCGAGCTCTTCGGCAACGGCGACGGAGCGGTGCTTGCCACCGGTACAGCCCACAGCAAGAGTCACATAGCGCCGTCCCTCACGTTGGTAGCCGTCAGTCATCGGCGCCATCAGCTCGACCGCGCGGTCGACGAACTCCTTGGCACCGCGCCTGCTCATGACGTACTTGGACACTGCCGGCTCGGTGCCGTTCAGGGGCCGCAGCTCGGGGATCCAGAACGGGTTGGGCAGAAAGCGCATGTCGAAGACAAGGTCGGCATCCAGCGGAATCCCGTACTTGAAGCCGAAGGACATCACGGCGAGGCGCAGACGTGGGCCGCCCGAGCCGGCGAAGATCTGGGACACCTTGGCCGAGAGCTGGTGGACATTGAGGCCGGACGTGTCGATCAGGACGTCGGCCTCGGCGCGCAGGTCTCCCAGCATCTCGCGCTCGTGAATGATGCCGTCCAGCATCCGCCCAGTCCCTTGGAGCGGGTGAGGTCGGCGCACACTCTCGAACCGTCGGACCAGCGCCTCGTCTGTGGCGTCGACGAAGATCACCCGTGGCTCCCAGCCCACCTCGCGAAGGGACTCCATCGACGCACGGAAGGCAGCGAAGAACCTGCGGCTGCGGACATCGATCACCGCCGCGAGCTTGATGACGCCCTCTTCGGAGTGCGCCGCGGTCAGCGTCACCATGGGCAGCATCATCTGGGGTGGGAGGTTGTCGACGACATACCAGCCGAGGTCCTCCAGAACGTTGGCCGCGGTGCTACGACCGGCGCCACTCATGCCGGTGAGGATGACCAGCTCGGCCACATGGGGGCCAGATGTACCAGACGTCATCGCTGTCCTCGTCGTCTCGTCGGCATTCAATGGTCAAGCATGGCCTGTCACGCACGAAGCCACCGTTATGTCAGCACCTCGCCCGTCGTCATGTCGACAGCCGAGGCGGCCTGGGTTGCCGGATCGTGCAGATGCACCTGAATCGTCCCAGCAAGAACGGCGCCGATGCCCGGAACTTCGCGAATCTGGTCAATTGAGGCCTCTTTGAGCTTCTTGACCGAGCCGAAGTGTCGCAGCAGCGCCTTGCGACGGCTGTCGCCAAGGCCGGGGATGCCGTCGAGCGCACTCGCCGTCATGGCCTTGGACCGCCGTTCACGGTGGAACGTGATGGCGAACCGGTGCGCCTCATCCCTGACCCTCTGCAGGAGGTAGAGGCCCTCGCTGGTGCGCGGAAGGATGACGGGGAACGACTGTCCGGGCAGCCACACCTCCTCCAGGCGCTTGGCCAGCCCGACCAGGGCGACGTCGTCGATCCCGAGCTCCGCCAACGCAGAACGGGCGGCATTGACCTGGGGCAGGCCGCCGTCGACCACCACGAGGTTCGGCGGGTAGGCGAATCGTCGCGGCTTGCCCGTGTCGGGATCGATCCGGCTCGGCCCCGTCTCCCCCACGCCCTCGTCCGCCAGGCCCTCGTAGGGCACGCCCTCGATGTCGCTGGCTTCGGCCCGGTCGTCGAGATAGCGCTTGAACCGCCGGGTCAGCACCTCGTGCATGGCTGCCGTGTCGTCCATCTGCGGGTTGTCCTCGCCCGGCTGCCCCACCGCTCCCCTGACGATGAATCGGCGGTACTCGGCCTTGCGTGGCAGCCCATCCTCGAAGACGACCATGGACGCCACGACATTGGTGCCCTGCACGTGGCTGACGTCGAAGCACTCGATCCGCAGCGGTGCGCTGACCAGGTCGAGCCCTTCCTGGAGCTCCTGCAGCGCCACGCTGCGGGCCGTGAGGTCACCGGCGCGGGTCACCTTGTGTCGAACCAGGGACTGCTCCGCGTTGCGTCTGACCGTCTCCATCAGCGCCCGCTTGTCGCCGCGCCGAGGCACCCTCAGGTCGACCTGGGCGCCCCGCAGCCTCGTGAGCCAGGCGCGCATATGCACCGGATCTGGCGGCAGGACGGGAACCAGCACCTCTCGCGGGACCCCCTCGGGCGACTCGCCGCCGTAGACCTGTTGCAGGAGGTGCTCGACCACCGAGGACAGGTCTTCCGCGTCCTCGGACCCACGCTCGACCACCCAGCCTCGCTGACCTCGAACCCGTCCGCCGCGGACGTGGAACACCTGGACCGCAGCTTCGAGCTCGTCGTCGGCAAGGGCAAACACGTCGGCATCGGTCGCATCAGCCAGCACCACGGCCGACTTCTCCAACGCCCTGGTCAAGGCCCCGATATCGTCCCGCATCCGGGCCGCCTGCTCGTAGTCGAGCTCGGCAGCCGCGGCCGTCATACGGGCTTCGAGACGCTTGACGAACCTGCCGGTGTTGCCGGCCATGAAGTCGCAGAAGTCCTCGGCGATCACCCGATGCTCCTCGGCGCTGACCCGCGCGACGCAAGGCGCGGAGCACTTGTCGATGTAGCCGAGCAGGCACGGCCGACCGACCTGCCCGGCACGTTTGAAGACACCACTGCTGCAGGTGCGCATGGGAAAGACTCGCAGCAGCTGGTCGAGCGTCTCGCGGATCGCCCACGCATGGGCATAGGGACCGAAGTATCGCGTCCCCTTGCGCTTGGCTCCCCGCATCACCTGAGCGCGGGGGAACTCCTCACCCATGGTGACGGCGAGGTAGGGGTAGGACTTGTCGTCGCGGTACTTGACGTTGAAGCGCGGGTCGAACTCCTTGATCCAGGAGTACTCCAGCTGCAAGGCCTCGACCTCGTTGGACACGACCGTCCACTCGACGCTGGCACCGGCCGTGACCATAGAGCGGGTGCGAGGGTGAAGCGCCGAGATGTCCTGGAAGTAGGACGAGAGACGCGAGCGCAGCGACTTGGCCTTGCCGACGTAGATGACCCGGCCATCGGCGTCGCGGAAGCGGTAGACGCCGGCATCCAGAGGGATCTCTCCCGGTCGGGGGCGGTATGACGACGGGTCGGCCACAGCCTCACTCTATGAGGAGAGCGTGACATGAGGGTCTACGACCGACCCTGGCCTGGTGCAGCCGCAGCAGACGCGACGTGGCCATGACGGGGTGCGCCCGGGCAGCTGTTCCGCATGTCGCGAGTAACGACACTGCAACACCTGGCCCTAGAACCTGCCAAATATCACTAGTCTGACGCTACTCTTCAGCATCCCGCGGGTTTCGCGGCAGCCCGGGCTCTCCGGTCGATGACTAGTCAGGAGGAACCTTGCATCAGCGTTCCGTGGTACGGGTCGGAGCGTCGCTGATCGTTGCGGCGCTGGCCTTGTCAGCATGCGGCTCCCGAAACGACACGGGCACCGGCACCGGCACAACGAGTGGCAACAAGATCGCCATCATCGGCGTCATGGCGCCATTGTCCGGCGACCTCTCGGCTCTCGGTCTTGGCATCCAGCACTCGGTCGAGCTTGCGGTCAAGCAGGCGAACGCCAACAACGCGATCCCCGGCTGGACGCTGCAGGTCGAAGCCAAGGACGACGAGGCCAAGCCTGACGTCGGCAAGAACGCCGCCACCGCNTTTGCCGCCGAACCCAACGTCGCGGGCGTCGTGGGTGACCTCAACTCAAGCGTCAGCCAGAGCACCCAGCCNGTGCTCGCCACCGCCAAGATCGTCCAGGTCTCGCCGGCCAACACCAACCCGACNTTGACCCAGGGTGCCGACTTCAAGACGGCCCCNAAGCGGACCTANGACACGTACTTCCGCACCTGCACGACGGACGCCATCCAGGGCCCGTTCGCCGCGCAGTACATGTTCAAGGCCGGCATCACGAAGGTCGCGACGATTCACGACAAGAAGGCCTACGGCCAGGGTCTGGTCGAGGCGTTCACCGGGGAGTTCACCAAGCTCGGCGGCACCGTCGTTGATGCCGAGACGATCAACCCGGACGACTCCAACTACTCGTCCGTCATCACCAAGATCAAGCCCAAGGGCCCCCTGGGCGTCTACTACGGCGGCGAGTACCCGCAGGCGGGTCCGCTGTCACAGCAGATGAAGGCTGCCGGTCTCAACGTCCCGCTGATGGGCGGCGACGGCATCTACGACCCGAAGTTCATCGTGCTTGCTGGTACGACCTCAGCCGGTGACCTTGCCACGTCGGTCGGCGCACCCACCGACCAGCTCGCGGCCGGCAAGAAGTTCCTTGCCGACTACGCAGCGGCTGGCTACAAGGATCCTGCGGCTGCCTATGGCGCATACTCCTTCGACGCAGCCAACGCCATCATCAACGCCCTGAAGGTGTCCCTGAAGGGCGCCAAGGATGTTGCCTCGGTGCGTCAGCCGACCATTGACGCGCTGGGTAAGGTCTCCTTCGATGGCGTGACCGGCAAGGTTGCGTTTGACCAGTACGGTGACAGCACCAGCCGGGTGCTGACCGTCTACAAGGTCGTCTCCGGCGCGTGGGCTCCGGTGAGCACCGAAGCATTCAAGTAGGTCGACCCTCGAGGCCGCAGGAGTGGGCGGTGCCCGCTCCTGCGGCCTTGGTGAATCTTTGACCACCGGGAGGTTGACGACGTGGACACCTTTGTCCAACAGCTTGTGAACGGGCTGACCCTTGGGTCGCTGTACGCGTTGATCGCCGTCGGATACACGGTTGTCTACGGCATCCTGCAGCTGATCAACTTCGCCCACGGCGAGGTCTTCATGATCGGCGCCTTCGGCGCCCTGACCACGTCGCTGGTGCTCTTCCGGGGGCAAACCGCCCTCTGGGTGCTGCCTTTCATGATCATCGGCGCCGTCATCGCGTCAGTCGGCACGGCGGTCCTGATGGAACGATTCGCCTATCGGCCGCTGCGCAACGCGCCACGGTTGGCGCCCCTGATCACCGCCATCGGCATCTCGGTCTTCCTCCAGGAGCTCGTCCGCCTCAACTACGACCACGTGCCGTTCACGAGCTGGAACCCGCTCAACCTGCCTGATGCGAAGTCGCGCATCCCCTTCCCACAGATCGACGTGGTGACCGGGCCGGCGTTCCAGATCGGCGGCGTCACCATCCAGCGGTCGGCGATCTTCACCGTCGGCGCTTTGCTGATGTGCGCAGCACTGCTGTGGTACTTCATCAACCGCACCAAGACAGGTCGAGGCATGCAGGCCGTCTCCCAGGACGCGGACACAGCTCGTCTGATGGGCATCAACGTCGACCGCATCATCGTGGTCGCCTTTGCCCTCGGCGCTGTCCTCGCCGGGATCGCCGGTGTTGCCCAGGGTCTGCAGAACAACAACATCGACTTTCGGATGGGCTTCCTGGCAGGGCTCAAGGCCTTCACCGCGGCGGTCCTGGGCGGCATCGGGAACATCCAGGGGGCTGTGGTCGGAGGCTTGGTCCTGGGCATCGTTGAAGGCATGGCGACGCAGTACATCCCCGGCCAGTTCGGCGGCAGTCCCTGGAAGGACGTCTGGGCGTTCGTCCTCCTCATCCTCGTCCTGGTCTTCCGCCCACAAGGCCTGCTCGGTGCGAAGGCGGTGGACCGCGCATGATCAGAATCCCGAACATCCCCGAGTCCGTGGTGGTCAAACATGGTTCCAAAGCGTGGCCGCTGGGACTGGCCGGTGCAGGCCTGCTCATCATCGGGTCCCTGCTCTCCTGGAACTACGACCCCCAGGTCCTGGGCGACCTCTCCATCAGCTTCAACCCGGGCGCACTGCAGATCATGGCCATCGCCCAGAGCCTGCTCGCCGTCATCCTGTTGCTGGCCGACAAGGGTCCGCTGACCTCCTTGGGTCAATGGGCTGACACGGCCCTGGCGCTGCGGGCCCTGGCCACCTGGGCCTTGCTGTTCATGACCATGGTTCTCATCGCGATCACGGCTGAGGCCGGCGGCCTGGTCAACATCGAGCCTGGTGGCTGGATCTCGTTCCTGGGCGCGGTGCTGCTCTTTGCCGCTTCACGACTGGTCCTGCCCAAGGAAACCCGCGACCTTGCCCAAGCACGACTTCGCGGCTGGGCCGAGATCCTGGTCATCGTCGTCCTCATGGCGGCAATCCTGTTCGGGACGGCCTACGCACTCGGTCTGACCGACGCATGGGAATTCGTGCTATTCCTCATGCTCGTGACCGGCGTGGTGATCACCGGGATCCGTGCGGGGCTTCTGTCCTGGCTGGGACACGTCACTACCAGGCACAAGCACGTGTTGATGCTCGCTGCGTTCGCGGTAGCGTTCTTGTTCCCGTTCACGCAGAACGGCTCCGACGCGAACATGTCGATCGCTTCCCAGGTCCTCATCTTCGCGGCGGCAGCCATGGGCCTGAACATCGTTGTCGGCCTGGCCGGCCTGCTCGACCTCGGGTACATCGCGTTCCTTGGCGCGGGAGCCTACGTCGGGGCCACGATGTCGACCTCGGCGTTCGCCACCATCGGGTGGAAACCACCGTTCATCGTGGTCATGCTCGTGGGCGCCTGCGTCTCAGGCACGCTCGGCCTCATCATCGGCGCGCCCACCTTGCGCGTCTCCGGCGACTACCTGGCCATCGTCACGCTCGGCTTCGGCGAGATCTTCCGCCTCACGATGTTCAACCTCGACGGCAACAACGGGCCAAACCTGACCCACGGCCCCAACGGCGTTCCGGCCATCCCTGACCTGACCTTCGGCAGCTTCAACTTCGGCGACACCCACACTCTCCTGGGGATCCCGTTGGCCCGCTTCTCCAACTACTACTTCCTTCTCCTGCTGCTGATCGCGTTCATCATCCTGGTCTTCTCGCGCCTCAACAACAGCCGGATCGGCCGCGGCTGGGTGGCCATTCGCGAAGACGAGAAGGCCGCCGAGGCCATGGGCGTCAACGTCTTCGGGCTCAAGATCCTCGCCTTCGTCGTCGGCGCCTTCCTCGCCGGCCTGGCAGGCACCATCAAGGCACACCAGGACGTCTCGGTCACACCCGACCAGTACATCTTCCTGGAGTCTGCGTTCCTGCTGGCGGCGATCGTCCTGGGCGGCATGGGCACCGTCGCCGGGGTCCTGATCGGGGCGGTGATCCTCAAGCTCCTCCCCGAGAAGCTGCGATTCTTCGCGGACTACCGCCTGTTGCTCTTCGGTCTGCTCCTCGTCCTGATGATGCGTTTCCGGCCCGAAGGACTGGTCGCGAGTAGACGAAGGCAGCTGGAGTTCCACGAAGAGGACGAAGACCTCGCCGTCCGGGTCGAGGGCGACATCGCCGAGGTGGTGATATGACCGTCACCGCAAAAGCCGTGGCTGCCAAGCCGCCGGCCGGTGCGCCGTTGCTGCTGGCGGAGGGCGTCGTCATGCGATTCGGCGGTCTGACCGCCGTGAACAACGTGACCATGAGCGTCAGCGAGGGCGAGATCGTCGGACTCATCGGCCCCAACGGCGCCGGCAAGACGACCTTCTTCAACTGCCTGACCGGGATGTACAAGCCGACTGAGGGACACGTCCGGCTGTCCGGGGTCGAGCTGCCGCCCAAACCGAGGGCGGTCGTCAAGGCCGGTATGGCGCGGACGTTCCAGAACATCCGGTTGTTCGCCAACATGACCGCCCTCGAGAACGTCATGGTGGGCCGCTACTGCCGCACGAGCTCTGGCCCCTTCACGTCGATCGTGCACGGACCCAAGTTCAGACGTGAAGAGGCCGAGACGAGAGAACGGGCCCAGGAGCTGCTGGACTTCGTCGGCCTCGGAACATCCACCGATCACCTGGCCCGCAACATGCCCTACGGCAACCAACGTCGTCTCGAGATCGCCCGGGCGTTGGCCACCGACCCCAAGCTCGTTCTCCTGGATGAGCCAACGGCAGGGATGAACCCGCTGGAGACCCGTCAGGCCAGCGAGCTGATCTTCAAGATCCGGGACAGCGGGTTGGCCGTCGTGGTCATCGAGCACGACATGCGGTTCATCTTCAGCCTCTGTGATCGGGTGCTCTGTCTGGTGAGAGGCGCGACCCTGGTGGAGGGAACGCCCGACGAGGTGCAGTCCGACCCCCGGGTGATCGAGGCCTACATCGGCACGGGCACAGACGACGACGCAAAGGACACCCCATGACGGCCATGCTCGAGGTCAAGGACCTCAAGGTCGCCTACGGCAAGATCCTCGCGGTCAAGAAGATCAGCTTCTCGGTCGAAGAGGGCCAGGTCGTCACCCTGATCGGCACCAACGGTGCCGGCAAGACCACCACACTGCGGACAATCTCCGGGCTCATCAGACCCGCCAGCGGAGAGATCCTGTTCCAGGGCGAACGCATCGACGCCACAGCGGCTCACGAGATCGTCATCCTGGGAGTGGCTCACTGCCCCGAGGGTCGAAAGATCTTCCCCAAGATGAGCGTTGAGGAAAACCTCCTGCTAGGCGCGTTCACACGCAGCGACTCCGGGGTCAAGGACGACCTGGACGCGTCATACGACCTGTTCCCTGTCCTCGGCGAGCGTCGAAACCAACCGGCCGGGACGTTCTCCGGCGGTGAGCAGCAGATGCTGGCCATGGGCCGGGCGATGATGAGCAGGCCCAAGCTGCTGATGCTTGACGAGCCGTCGATGGGCTTGTCGCCGTTGATGATGAAGAAGATCATGCAGACCGTCAGGACCTTGCAGTCCCAGGGCACGACGATCCTTCTGGTCGAGCAGAATGCCCAGGCCGCGCTCAAGCTCGCCGACAAGGGCTACGTGCTGGAGGTCGGCAAGATCGTCCTCGAGGGAACCGGCAAGGACCTGCTCGTCAACGACGCGGTGCGCAAGGCCTACCTCGGCGAGGACTGACCACCACTCAGGTTGCCGCGGTCTTCTTCGCGGGCGTCTTCTTCGCGGGCGTCTTCTTCGGCACGGCAGGCTTGGAGACGGCCTTCGCGGCCGCAGCCTTGGTCGGGCTGATACCCGTGGGGCGGCCAGGAGAGCGTGCACTCCGGGCGAGGATCGGCGCAAGGAACCGCCCGGTGTGGCTCTCCTCGATCAGGGCGACCTGCTCCGGCGTCCCCTCGGCGATCACCCGGCCACCGCCGTTGCCACCCTCGGGACCGAGATCGACAACCCAGTCGGCGTTCTTGATGACGTCGAGGTTGTGCTCGATGACGATGACCGTGTTGCCCTTGTCGACCAAGCCCTGGAGCACTCCAAGCAGCTTGTTGATGTCGTCGAAGTGCAGTCCCGTGGTCGGCTCGTCCAAGACGTAGATCGTTCGTCCGGTCGAACGCTTTTGCAGCTCGGTGGACAGCTTGACGCGCTGAGCCTCACCGCCGGAGAGTGTGGGGGCCGGCTGGCCGAGCCGGACGTATCCGAGGCCGACCTCCACGAGCGTCGTGAGATGGCGTGAGATGGCCGGGACCGCTGCGAAGAACTCAGATGCCTCCTCGATCGGCATGTTCAGGACGTCCGCAATCGTCTTGCCCTTGAAGTGCACCTCGAGCGTCTCGCGGTTGTAGCGTGCACCGTGGCAGACCTCGCACGGCACGTAGACGTCTGGCAGAAAGTTCATCTCGATCTTGATCGTCCCGTCACCCGAGCAGTTGTCGCAACGACCGCCCTTGACGTTGAACGAGAATCGCCCGGGCATGTAACCGCGGATCTTGGCTTCGGTCGTCTCGGCGAACAGCTTGCGCATGTTGCCGAACACGCCGGTGTATGTCGCGGGGTTGCTCCGCGGAGTCCGTCCGATCGGCCCCTGGTCGACATGCACGACCTTGTCGAGGTGCTCCAGCCCATGGACAGTCTTGTGCCGGCCGGGGACCTGACGCGCGCCGTTGAGCTTGTTGGCCAGGACCATGTAGAGGATGTCGTTGACCAGTGTCGACTTGCCCGAGCCTGAGACCCCAGTGACTGCAACGAAATTGCCCAGCGGAAAACTGACGTCCACGTCATACAGGTTGTGCTCACGAGCGCCAAGCACCGTGACCTTGCGCCCATCCTGAGGACGTCTGACAACGGGCATGGGTATCTCGCGGCGACCGGAAAGATAGGCGCCCGTGATGGAGTCGGGGTGGGTGAGCAGGTCAGCGACCGAGCCCGAGTGGACGACATTGCCGCCGTGCTCCCCCGCCCCAGGGCCGATGTCGACGACCCAGTCAGCGGCCGTGATGGTGTCCTCGTCGTGCTCCACGACGATGAGCGTGTTGCCCAGGTCCCGCAGCCGGGTGAGGGTCTCGATCAGACGGTGGTTGTCACGCTGGTGCAAACCGATTGACGGCTCGTCCAGGACGTAGAGGACGCCGACCAGTCCGGAGCCGATCTGCGTTGCCAGCCGGATGCGCTGCGCCTCGCCGCCGGAAAGGGTGCCGGCCGGACGGTCCAAGGAAAGGTAGTCCAGGCCGACGTCGAGCAGGAAGCCGAGCCGAGCCTCGATCTCCTTGATGACCCGCTCGGCGATCTGACGTTCACGCGAGGTGAAGTCAACCTCAGCCAGGAACTTCGCGCAGTCAGCGATCGCGAGCGCGCAGATCTGGGAGATGCTCTGACCACCGATATGGACCGCCAGCGACTCAGGCTTGAGCCGGGCGCCGCCGCACTCGGGGCACGGCACTTCGCGCATGTAGCCCTCGTACCGTTCGCGCGACCACTCGGAGTCGGTCTCTGCATGCCGACGCTTGACGAACGGCACCACACCCTCGAACCCGGTGGTGTAGGAACGGTCCCGGCCGTATCGGTTGCGGTACTTGACGTGGACCTTGTAGTTCTGACCGTGCAGGATCGCTTCGTGGGCCCGATCGGGCAGCGAGTGCCACGGCTTGTCGAGGGAGAACTTCAGGTCCTCGCCCAAGGCGGTCAGGACGCGAAGGAAGTACTCGGCGGAACCAGATCCCTGGGCCCATGGCGCAATGGCGCCCTCGTTGATGGACAGGTCCTCGTCGGGGATCAGCAGCTCGGGGTCAACCTCGAGCTCGGTGCCCAGGCCGGTGCACTTGGGGCAGGCGCCGAACGGAGAGTTGAACGAGAACGAGCGGGGCTCGATCTCGTCCATGGCCAGTGGGTGGTTGTTGGGGCAGGCCATCTTCTCCGAGTAGCGACGCTCACGCGCAGGATCCTTGGGATCCAGATCGACGAAATCGACGATGAGGACGCCTGAGGTCAGGGCGAGCGCGGTCTCGACCGAGTCGGTCAGCCGACGTTTGGCACCCGTGTCATCGCCCTTGGCGACGAGGCGGTCGATCACGATCTCGATGGTGTGCTTCTTCTGCTTCTCCAGGATGGGCGGCTCGATCAGGGAGATGACCTCACCATCGACGCGGGCGCGCGAGAACCCCTTGGCCTGGAGCTCGCTGAACAGATCGACAAACTCGCCCTTGCGGCCCTGCACGACCGGTGCCAACACCTGGAATCGAGTGAGCTCAGGAAGCTCCAACAGCCGGTCGACGATCTGCTGCGGGCTTTGCCGGGTGACGGCCTCGCCGCAGACCGGGCAATGCGGCCGACCGGCGCGCGCAAACAGGAGCCGGAGGTAGTCGTAGACCTCGGTGATCGTGCCGACGGTGGAACGGGGGTTGCGATTGGTCGACTTCTGGTCGATCGAGACAGCCGGCGACAGACCCTCGATGAAATCGACATCAGGCTTGTCCATCTGACCGAGAAACTGGCGTGCGTAGGCGCTCAGCGACTCGACGTAGCGACGTTGCCCTTCGGCGAAGATCGTGTCGAAGGCCAGAGACGACTTGCCCGACCCCGAGAGTCCGGTGAACACGATGAGGCTGTTGCGCGGCAGGTCGACAGAGATATCACGCAGGTTGTGCTCACGCGCTCCGCGCACAACGAGGCGGTCATGGTCATATCGGGGTGGGGTGACGNTCACTTCGGGCACGTCCGCAATCGTATGTGCCCGCACTGACAGCGCCGACACGTACCGTGGCCTGATGAACACATCCTCACGCGTGTCCGAGAACCTTTCGCTCTTGGCGCATGAGACCAGCCTGCTCATGCGCACGGCCGCTGGCCTGGACGACGAAGCCATGAGGCGTCCCAGCCTGTGCGAGGGCTGGACCCGGGCGCATGTCCTGTCACACCTCGCCCGCAACGCCGACGGTTTGGGCAATCTGGCCAGCTGGGCCATCACCGGCACCCCCCGGGCCATGTACGACTCGCCCGAGGCGCGTGACGCAGATATTGCGGTTGGAGAGACCCGAACGGCCCCAGAGATCCTCACTGATCTCAAGGACTCCGCGGCGCGGTTTGCCGCGGCGGCGGCGGGACTTGCCGGTGCGCCGGAGCATGCTGAGGTCGAGATGCGCGGTGGGCGCAAAGTGCTCGGGGGGCAGCTGCCGACGCTGCGGTTGATGGAGGTCGTCATCCATCACGTCGACCTGGACGCCGGCTACACGTTCGCCGACGCCGACCCGGGGTTCATCAAGCGGGCAGTTGCCAACAGCGTGAGTCGGATGACGGCCACAGCTGAGGCGCCCCAGGTCACACTGCGCAGTGACGAAGGCGACACATGGACGATCGGTGACGGCCGCCAGGTTGTCACCGGGAGCAACGCCGCGTTGCTGCTCTGGCTCACCAGAGGGAATGGCGCTGGGCTCTCCAGCAACGCCGGCCTGCCCAGATTGCCCTCCTGGGGTTGAGGTGCCGGCCGGTTGTCCGGCAGGCACCCACGCCTAGGAAGAGACGCCAGCCGGCGAACCCGTCTGCCGAACCGACCCACGTGCGCCATTCGAGGGAACCACTTCATCCTCCAGCAAGCCAACGACTCCGGCCCTGCGAGCGAACGCGACTGCAGTTAGAGCGGAGTGGACATTCAGCTTGTGCAGGATGCTTTGAATGTGGGTACGGACCGTGTTCGGCGAGACGTGCAACAGCGCGCCGATCTCGTTGCGGGACAGCCCCTCAATCAGGCAGCGCAACACGTCGAGCTCCCGTGCCGTGAGGATCGAGATGGCTTCGGCTTCGGGTGTCGACGATCTGTTTCGCTCGGAGAGGGAGACCAGGACTCGAGTCAACAGGGCTGCCGGCAGGTGTGTTTCGCCTCGAGCAGCACCCCGGAGCGCCACGAGCAACGACTCGATGGCACTCTGCTTGGCCACCCAGCCGCGGACACCCATCTGTACCGCCTCGGCAACCCGTGAGTCGTCGGCCGCAGCAGTGACAACGACGATACCTAGGTCAGGCCATTGATCGCGCAACTGACGCCCGACTGCCAACCCGTCCTCACCAGCGAGGTCAAGGTCGAGTGCTACAACGTCAATCTCGTTGTGCAAGAACAATTCCAGGGCCTCCGCGGACGCGGAGGCGGTCCCGACGACCTCGAGGTCGGGTTCATCGGAAAGCCGGCTCGCCAACGCCTCGGCAAAGACCCGATGGTCATCTATCACCGCCACGCGAATTCGCTTCTCTTGCATAGTTCAATCCTCAACGTTTTGGCCCCTCATGGGAGCATGCAGAGGTCGGAGGCGCTTATAAGTCAAATGGATGAGGGTGTCACACGCGTCAGCGCATGTGAACGGGCCAGGTCTCCGCGGATGCGTGGGCAGTCATCAGGGCAGCCGCTTGCAGGCGCGAGTGCACGCCAAGCTTGGTAAGCAGGTTCTGCACATGGGTGCGCGCCGTACTCCGCTGCACGCACAGCTGCTCGGCCATCTGCTCGGTGCTCAGCCCATCCATGATGCAGCGCATCACCTCCCACTCGCGCTCGGTCAGGAACTTCAGCATCCACAGCGGGTCATCGTTCTCGGGGTGCGGTCGAAGGACCTCCTGCAGCATGAGCAGGTCAACCGCCAAGTGCCCTTGATACGCCATCTCCAGCGCCTCGATGATGACAGCGACCGGCTTCTCCTTGCCGACAAAACCCTGGGCACCCTGGGCGATGGCGTCTGCCACCAGATTCCTGCTGATCGAGCCTGACAGCATGACCACCTTGGTATCGGGGCTCACCTCGTGGATCCGACCAATGGCGTTGAGCCCGTTGGCGTGGGGGAAGCTCACATCGAGCAGGCACGCGTCCGGCTTGTGCTTGCGGGCGGCCTCCACCGCTTCTTCGGGATCAAGGGCAGTCGCCACGACCGTGTGCCCCCGGTCGGTCAGGGCCATGCTCAGCGCGTCGAGCAAAAGCTTGTGGTCGTCACAGACGAGCAGCCTCATGACGCCATCTCCCTGGAGCTCACAGCGGGCAGCGCGATCCGCGCAACCATCCCGGTCTCGGTGCCGGGCCTCAGCTCGAACGCGCCACCGCAGGCCGAGACCAAGGCACGGGTGATGGTCAACCCGAGCGAGTTGTTCCTGGGCACCTTCCCCAGCCCGGGACCGTCATCGATGACACTGACGGTGATCTCATCGTCTGTGCCGGTCACATCAACGGTGACCTGCCCACCGGGGCCTGCCGCACGAACCGCGTTGTCCAGCACACACGTGATGGCACGGCCGAGCGCGACCGGCGTGGCAACTGTCGACGCGTTGTCGGTACCGAAGAAGGCGATTCGGCACCTGGCCGTGGGCTGCGCACGCTGTACACAGCGATATGACAGCTCGGCAACGTCCACCCTGACCGGCAGGTCGTCCGCAGCACCCCCGATGACACCCTCGACCATGTCGGACAACCACTGGGCTTGATCGAGGATCCCGTCCATACGGTGGCGAACGTCGCCACTCTGGGACCCAGCCAGCAACAAGATGGCCGCCAAGGGCTGGCGCAGGTCGTGACAGAGCGCTCGCACGGTGTCGATGCTGGGAGGCCTTGTCGACTGAACAGCCGTTGCGGCGTCATGTACAAGGACAGATGCCATAGTGTCTGCACCCCTGTCTGTCGGCATCGTATGAGACACACGACCCAAACGCTCGTACCTCTCCCCTGACGACGAGACTGTCACCAGCTCTTGAGGCGGGTAATACCAAACCTTTAGACAATTGATACCAGATGCGGTACTGCGAATAGCGTAGAGCCTTCGGAAGAGGCCGAACAATAGTCACTTCGGACTATTGTGCCCATTGACGGGAGGTGTCCCACGCAGTACACGGGCGACGTGACCGCTGGCGGCGCCAGCGACCAACGGGATCTGCCCCTGCTGACCATCCGCAAGGCCAGCGTCGGGGGGATGGCGAACAACGTCTATCTGCTGACGTGCGTGCACACAGGCGCACAGCTGCTCATTGACGCCGCGGACGACCCGGCACGGATTCTGTCACTGGTTGGTGAGGGCAGCGGCAACCTAGTCACCATCGTGACCACTCACCAGCACTGGGACCACCATGGCGCGCTCGTACACGTGGCGAAGGCAACGAACGCCACCACCGCGGCTGGCGATGCCGACGCGGACGCCTTGCCCGTCATACCTGATCGGCGCCTGCGACACGGCGACACGCTCACCTTCGGTGAGGTCACCCTGAAAGTCATCCACCTGCGGGGGCACACACCGGGATCGGTGGCGCTGGTCTACAACGATCCGACCGGGCACGCCCACATCTGGACCGGCGACTCGCTCTTTCCCGGGGGCGTCGGCAACACCCAGAAGGACCCCGATCGCTTCGCCTCCTTGCTGGGCGACGTCCAGACCCGGATCTTCGACGTCTATGACGATGACACGTGGATCTACCCGGGCCACGGCCCAGACACCACCCTCGGCGCCGACCGCCCTCACCTGCAGGAGTGGCGCGAACGGGGTTGGTAGTCCTCTCCCCGACGCGCATGGCCGTCGTTTCCCTGGGAAATGACAGGTCCGACCTCCGCCACGTGACTCAGGTCCAGTCGTAACGTGAACGGGGGCCCACGTCGGTGGTGAAGATACCGACCTTGGCCTGGACCGCAACCCCGATGGAAGGCGAAACGATCATGCGAAAGCTGGCGGGTCAGGCGGGTGCGCTGCGCGCACGATGGGCTCGCGCCTTGGCCCTGTTGCCGCAGACCTCCATCGAGCACCACTGACGCGAGTGGTTTCGTGAGGAGTCGTAGAACGCCCACCGGCAGTCGTCCGCCGGACAGATCTTGACCCGATCGAGGCGCTTCTCGATGGCAATCTTCGCGGCGGCCGCGGCGATGAGACCGACAACCGTNTCCGCACCCAGCTCGACCTCGCCGTCATTGGTCAACGCCACCTGTATCCCGACCCGCCGTCCCTGCTCATGACGCGCGCCGCCGGCCAGCGCACGCAAGTCGTCACGCAGCTCGCGAGCCTGCCCGAGATCACGCACGCTTTCGCGCCCAAAGCCCGCGTCCAGGCCTTGCGCGGACAGCCACGACTGCCAGGCGTCGACCGTGTCCAGCACGTCGGTGCCAGCCTCGACGTCCAGGGTGTTGATGAACCGCACGATCAGGTCCGCGGGGTCGCCGCAGATGTCGAGACGGACGAGCTCAGTCGATTCAGGCACGTAACCACTGTAACAAATTTGGGGGTTGCGCGGAATAGAAGTAACTGCCATACTGGTTACACCGGTTACCACCAACGCCGATCGGGTGTCAACCGAAGAAACCAGAGGAGAAACGATGTTGCACTATGACCTGTCCATGACTTTGGCCGACATGCGCATCCGCGAGCTTGTCGCCGAGTCCGAGAGCCACGCCCTCCTGTCGGCAACCCGGCGCGACGCCGCCGACACCAGCCCATGGTCAGCGCGCCTGAAGAAGGTGGCCACCCGGATGCTGGCCTGGTTCCAAGCCCCTCACGAGGCAAGCGTCCGCTCGACCGGGACCTCCATGGCCGGCGCGGGCCCCATCGGCTGCTCCACATGACACCCGCACCAGGGCGCGTCGCCGAGGGCCGGGTCGCCGTCGGTCGATTTGACACCGTCGTGCTCGACTGCCCCGATCCCCGTGCCCTCGCCGAGTTCTACGCAGGCCTGCTGGGTCAGGACCTCGCCGATGACGGCGACGACTCCTGGCAGAGCTTGAGCGGTGATGGGACCGGCGTCTCGCTCGCCTTCCAGCGAGCCGCCAACTATGTTGCGCCTCGATGGCCGGATGGGCCACCCCAGCAGCTTCACCTCGACCTGACCGTGGATGACTTCGTCACCGCACACGACCAGGCTGTGGCCTTGGGCGCCACTCCTCTCTTGCCGACGACAGCGCCCGACCCGGACCAGACCAGCGGCTTCAGGGTCTACGCGGACCCGGCAGGACATCCGTTCTGCCTGTGTCGCTAGCTCCTGTCGACGAGCCAGGTCCACGGAGCCAGTTCCACACTGCAGCGCCGATGTTCGCGAAGGTTGGCAGCACGGTGGATCCACGATCAACCCCTCCGCTCGGCCCCATCAGACCGGTGGCCGTCACGGCAACTGCTGCCCAGCGGCCTTCGTGCTCGACCAACGCCATGTCATGACGGACGCCTGACAGCTCTCCNGTCTTGTTTGCATGCCAGACCCCCTCGGGCAGCAGCGCTGGCAGACCGTCAACGAGCTGCTGCTCTGCCAGCANGCCGAGGGCCAGCACGGTCTCAGCGTCCGGCAGCGCCTCGCAAGCCCGAAGTCTGGCCATCACCTGAGCCAGATCCCGGGCACAGGTGACGTTGTCGATGCCGGCGTCGCTTGCAGCGAAGTCCATCAATGCACGACGAAGGTGGGTCTGGGCCAACCGCAGCCGACGACAGGTCTGGCCAACGGACTCGAGGCCCACCAGTGCGATCACCGCGTTGGTGGCGTCGTTGTCGCTCAACGCGATCATCAGCCGCAGGGTTTCGACCAGCGGAAGCTCCGTCACCGACGGCANCAANGACAGCGCGCCNCNGCCGCCGACCCGATCNGGCCCGATGGGGACAGGCTNCNNCAANNTCAAGNCACCCNNGGCCACCTGCTCCAGAGCGNTGATCAGGATCGGCACCTTGATGGTGCTGGCCGCTGGCACGACCCGCCCTCCGTCCACGTCGACGATCAGGCCATCGGCGCCGACCACGACGACACTCAGCTCGCCCGGAGCCGCTGCCACCAGAGCCCGGATCTCGCCAGGCAGTCCCACCGACACGTCCGACATGACAAGCGAGTATGCCGCACTCCAACCCGCCAACCCTCCCGCACACCGAGGCCCTTCCACAAACCCCATTCGGCAAGGAGTGCTGATGGCGCAGACCTGAGAACCGAGGCTTGACCGGCGGCGTCAGGGTCGCCATTGCTCGACCATGGCGGCGACGTCTTGGAAGCCGTCGTGAGCCAGACCAATGACCACGCCGTCGATGTCCGCGGCCGGGCGGTTCTGATTCATCTTCACCTGCACTTCCACGCGCGAGATGACGATCTCCACACCAACAATGGCTTGGAGCTGACCATCGATGTACTTCGCGGGAGCATCGTCAACCGACCACGGGTGCGCTCTTCCCGACTCATGGCGCTCCGTGAGCCTGCGCACGAGCGAATCGAGCCAGGCCTCATCGTCATGAACCACGAGGGCGCCGTACACATGCGCCGTGGAGTGGTCCCAGGTAGGCACCACGCGGCCGTGCTCGGCCTTGCTCGGATACCACGACGGCGAGACATAGGCATCCGGCCCATGGGCAATCACGAGGGCCTCCCCGTGCACAGCACCTTTCCACTGCGCGTTGTTCCGGGCGAGGTGTCCGAGGAATGAGCCGTTCCTGCCCTGGTCGCGGTCCAAGAGCAGCGGCAGGAATGTGGCCGCGAGGCCGTCATCCGTCGCCGTCACGAGGTCGCCAGCGACCACCGTCGTGAGGAANTGGGCCGTCTGCGCGGCATCCAGGGCGAAGTGCTCGGGTATGTACATGAGCGACATTCTCCGTCCTCCTCCCCACCCGGAGGCGTGCGGGGAGGGTCAGAGTCCGATCTTGCGAGGGCTTGGCAGTCAGGACATTCCATCAGCATCTCCCGCCGAACAGGCCACAAACGGTGGCCCTCCCGCACACCGAGGCCCGAACGTGTGACGATGTCGGACGTGAGCAGCCGCAGGTACGTCACCGTTCGCGTCACCACACTCTGGTCCAGCCCGACGTCGCCCCGCGACGTCGATGCGGCGGCCGTTGCGCCCCACCCCGATGTTGTCGCCTGGTTGGCCGACCTCGACGCCGCCGCAGCGCGACGTGGTCTCCATGGTCGAGCGCTCACCCAGCTCGAGCTCGGCGAGCCGGTGGACATCATCGACGATCCAGGCGACGGGTGGATCCGGGTGGTCGCACCGATGCAGCCCAGCACTCTCGACCCGCGGGGGTACCCGGGGTGGCTGCCAGCCGCCCACGTCAGCGCGCAGGCCCCCGACCGGTCGCCTGTCTCGGCCAGCTCGAACTCCCCCGAGGGTGGTCGGAGCGCCGAGGCCTTCATCGCCCTGGCACGCAGGTATGCCGGCCTTCCGTATCTTTGGGGCGGCATGTGCGACTGGGCGCTGGACTGCTCTGGGCTGGTCCACCTGGGCCTGCGCAGGCTCGGTGTGGTCTTCCCGCGGGACGCCGATGACCAGTACGACGCGTGCGAGCACATCCCTGTGACCGATGCGCGTCCCGGCGACCTCTACTTCTTCGCTCATGAAGGCAAGCGGCCCCATCACGTGGGCATCGTCACCGGTCCCGGCCGCATGCTGCACGCTCCCGAGACCGGCTCCCTGATTGTCGAGGAAACGCTGACCCCCGCCCGACAGAACAGCCTCGCCGGGGCCGGACGAGTGCCCGGGCTCGAACCCGGCGCGGGGCTCACGGAGTGAGTGGGCGCGTCCCTGCGCCGCTGCTGGTCCTGGCAGCCGTCGTCTCGGTCCAGTTCGGNGGGGCGCTGGCCGCGACGCTGATCCCGGTCGTCGGAGTGTTCGGCTCTGTGACCTTGCGTCTGACCATCGCCGCCGCTGTCCTGCTCGTCATCGCGCGACCCCGGTTGAAAGGTCGGACCACCGCGGACTGGGCGGTGGTCGTCATCTTCGGGGCGGTCCTGGCGATGATGAACCTCTTCTTCTACGGCTCGCTGGCCCGGATACCCATCGGCGTCGTGGTCACCATCGAGTTCATCGGACCCCTGGTCCTGGCCACCGTCCTGTCCCACCGACGCAAGGACCTGCTCGCCGTCGCCGGCGCAGCCGTCGGTGTCGTGCTGATCTCGGGCATCATGAGCACGCCCTGGGCAGAAGTTGACCTGACCGGGCTGGGACTCGCCATCGCCGCAGGGGCGTCATGGGCGGCATACATCGTCTTCAGCCGGCGCACCGGTGCACGGTTCGCCCAGCTGGACGGCCTCGCCATCGCGATGACCATCGCCGCTGTGCTGGTGGCTCCTGTCGGCATCCTCACCGGCGGGTCAGCGCTGTGGACGCCGGACGCGCTCTGGCGGGGCGCCGGCATCGCGGTGCTGTCGTCGGTCCTGCCGTACTCCCTGGAGCTGATCGCCCTGCGGCGGTTGGCCGCTCACGTCTTCGGCATCTTGCTCAGCCTCGAACCGGCGGTGGCCGCCGTGGCCGGGCTCGTCGTGCTCGGCCAGCACCTCAGAGCCCCGCAGCTGCTCGGTATGGCGTGTGTCGTCGCCGCGAGCGGGCTGGTGCTGGGCGTGAGGTCCGCGCGGTCCACACCCGAAGCCATGGCCGAGACCACGAACCAGTAGGGAACATCCGGCGCGGCCGGCCAGGTTCAGCTCAGGGTGATGGCCCGGTTGTCCTTGCGGCTCTTGAGCAAGCTCGTGACCGTTGTGACGGTCAGGATGGTCAGGATGGCGGTGAGCGACTGACCGATCGTGATGTCCGGAGCGCTCGTGATGTGCTGCCCGCCGTTGATGAACGGAAGCTCGTTCTCGTGCATCGCATGCAGAATCAGCTTGAGACCGATGAAGGACAGGAGGACCGCCAGACCGACGCCCAGATAGACCAGACGTTTGAGCAGACCGCCGATGAGGAAGTACAGCTGGCGCAGCCCCATGAGGGCGAAGATGTTGGCGGTCAGAACCAGGAAGGGTTCCTGGGTCAGTCCGTAGATCGCGGGAATCGAGTCCAGCGCAAAGAGCAGGTCGGTGGTGCCGAGCGCGAGAATGACAATGAACATCGGCGTGATGATGCGGCTGCCGTTCAACGTGACGAACAGCTTGGTGCCCTGCCAAAGGTTGGTTGCCGGGAAGCGCCTCCCGACCCATTTCAGGAGCACGTTCTCCTCGTACTCGTCGTTCTCGCTCTCGCCCTCGCGGGCCAGCTTGACGGCGGTGTAGATGAGGAAGGCGCCGAACATGTAGAAGACCCACGAGAACTGGTTGATGGCGACCGCTCCAACCGCGATGAAGATGCCGCGCAGGACCAGGGCGATCATGATGCCGATCATCAGAGCGGTCTGCTGCAGCTTCGGGGGCACGCCGAACTTGGACATGATGATCAGGAAGACGAACAGGTTGTCGACACTCAGGCTGTACTCGGTCAAGTACCCGGCGAAGTACTGCGCGGCGAAGTCGGCATCGGAGAAGTACCAGATCCCCAGCCCGAAAAGGATGGCCAGGGTGACGAAGAAGGCGAGGTGACGCGCTGACTCGGCCATGGACGGGACGTGGGGTCTGCGACCGATGACCAGCACATCGATCAGGAGCAGCACCACGGTCACGCCGAGCGTGAGGATCCAGACCCAGGGGGCCACGTTCAGGTCGTTCATTGGCAGATATGCCTTCCGGTCACGGTGCAACACCTAGTGGCCGGAGGTCTCTCCCGCCCCAATGGCGGACCGGCTCCCCGGGAACAGGCAGGCCCGAAGGCTCGCTGATCCGTGATGACGAGGACGCCGCGTGGGGATACTCCCCTCCGTGAGCGCCCATTATCGCTGAGTCCTGCGGACAAACTCAAGTCGGTGTGCTCAACGACGGCCGGCTTCAGGACGTGGCGGCTGTCATCTGCCGCAGCTCCTTCTTGAGATCCCCGAGCTCGTCACGCAACCGGGCGGCCAGCTCGAAGTGCAGGTCGGATGCCGCCTGGTGCATCTGGACCGTCAGCTCCTGGATGAGGTCGGCAAGGTCGGCGGCGGGCATCTCGGCCAGTCGCCCGCTCGACACCCCGACGTCGGCCGCCAGCGCTCCTCGGCCACCGGCCCCACCTCGGGCCTTGCCCCGCGACTGGGTCCGTCCGCTGCCCAGCAGAGCGTCGGTGTCGGCGTCCTCGCGATCGAGCAGGTCGGTGATGTCCGCAATCCGTTTGCGCAACGGCTGGGGGTCGATGCCCCTCTCAAGGTTGTAGGCGACCTGGATGGCACGTCGACGGGTGGTCTCGTCGATGGCCTGCGCCATCGACGGGGTCATCTTGTCGGCATACATGTGCACCTCACCGGAGACGTTGCGCGCGGCACGACCGATGGTCTGGATCAGGCTTCGGGCGGAGCGCAGGAACCCCTCCTTGTCGGCGTCCAGGATGCTCACCAGCGAGACCTCCGGCAGGTCGAGTCCCTCACGGAGCAGGTTGATGCCGACCAGGACGTCGTACTCCCCCATCCGCAGCTCGCGCAGCAGCTCGACGCGTCGCAAGGTGTCGACCTCTGAGTGGAGATAGCGCACCCGGACGCCTCTCTCGAGCAGGTAGTCGGTCAGGTCCTCGGCCATCTTCTTGGTCAACGTCGTGACCAGAACCCGTTCGTGCTTGGCCGTCCGTTCGCCGATCTCGTGCAGCAGGTCGTCGATCTGGCCCTTCGTCGGCTTGAGGACGATCTGGGGGTCGACCAGCCCCGTCGGACGGATGATCTGCTCGACCGTGCCGCTGCCCTTGGCCAGCTCGTACGGCCCGGGGGTTGCCGAAAGATAGACCGTCTGCCCGGTCCGCTCCAGGAACTCCTCCCAGCGCAGCGGGCGGTTGTCCATGGCGCTGGGCAGCCGGAAGCCGAAGTCGACCAGGTTGCGCTTGCGGGACATGTCGCCCTCGTACATGGCGCCGATCTGCGGCACGGTGACATGGGACTCGTCGATGACCAGCAGGAAGTCCTCGGGGAAGTAGTCGAGCAGGCAGCTGGGCGCAGAACCGCGCGGCCGGCCGTCGATGTGCATCGAGTAGTTCTCGATGCCCGAGCACGAGCCGACCTGACGCATCATCTCGATGTCATAGGTCGTGCGCATGCGAAGCCGCTGGGCCTCGAGCAGCTTGCCCTGCTTCGCGAAAGCGGCCAGCTGCGTCTCGAGCTCGGCCTCGATGCCGCGGATCGCCCGCTCCATGCGTTCGGGGCCGGCCACGTAGTGCGTCGCCGGGAAGACGTACATCTCGTCCTCCTCGCGCATGATCTCGCCGGTCAGCGGGTGGAGAGTGTAGACGCGCTCGATCTCGTCCCCGAAGAACTCGATCCGGATCGCCAGCTGCTCGTAGACCGGGATGATCTCGACGGTGTCGCCGCGCACGCGGAAGGTGCCGCGGGTGAACGCGATGTCGTTGCGGGTGTATTGCATCCCCACAAACCTGCGCAACAGGTCGTCACGCTCCATGTGGGCGCCCACCTTGAGCCGGGCCATTCGGTCGACGTACTCCTGTGGAGTGCCCAGCCCATAGATACAGGAGACCGAGGCCACCACGATGACGTCACGCCTGGTCAACAACGAGTTGGTGGCGCTGTGTCTGAGCCGCTCCACCTCGTCGTTGATCGAGGAGTCCTTCTCGATATAGGTGTCGGTCTGGGCGATGTACGCCTCTGGTTGGTAGTAGTCGTAGTAGCTGACGAAGTACTCGACCGCGTTGTCCGGGAGCAGCTCGCGGAACTCGTTGGCCAGCTGGGCTGCCAGGGTCTTGTTGGGCGCCATCACCAGCGTCGGGCGTTGGACCTGCTCGATCAGCCAGGCCGTGGTGGCCGACTTGCCGGTGCCGGTCGCGCCGAGCAGGACGACATCCTGCTCGCCCGCCTGGATGCGTTTGGTCAGGTCGGCGATCGCCGAAGGCTGGTCGCCGCTCGGCTCAAAGTCGGCCACCACGCGGAAGGGGGCAACCGTCCGCTGGAGGTCAGTCGTGGGCCGCATGGCTCAACCGTAGACGCCTCCGCCGACACCTGAGCAACTGCCAACCGCGCTCCTCACGGACCGCCCCAGCCGGTATGCCGGGCCCAGGCATCCGCTCTCGCCAACGCCCCCACGATCCATGGCCCCTTGGCCTCGACGTACCCGGTTGTCGTTGTCGCCGTCCGCGCCAGCTGAGCCTTCAGCGCGGCATAGGCGGTGCGTTCGTCGGCCTCCGCGCGCAGCCAGTCCCGGAACAGGAGCGCATAGCGCCAGCCCGGACCATCGATCTCTCGGACGTGCAGGTGCACGATCCGTCCAGGGTCGGCGCTCCCGTGGAAGCGTTTCTGCCACAACGTGACGTCGTCGATCCAGGGCAGTGCGTCGTCCCACTTGTTCTCGTCGCCCCCCGATCGGGGAAAACCCTTGTCCGCCAACGCTTTCACGAACTCTGGCGCGTCTGCGTCTGTGAGTCGTCGGACTCCCACCTGCAGGTCGACCACGTCCTTGGCGCTCAGGCCCGGCACACTGGTCGACCCGATGTGTTCGACGGCGACTGCTGCATCGCCCAGTGCGCTCTTGATCCGCCCGATCAGCCGGGCTGCCTCCAAGGGCCACGACTCGTCATAGGGCACCAGGGTTGGGGTGTCCGGCCGCCGGCTGCGGGAGCCGGACATCAGGTTGTCGTTGAAACCCACGATCCGGTCCTGCCACAGGGCATCGACCTGGGCCAGCAGCGCATCCACGGTCCCGTTGTTGTCCAGCCACGCATCGGCTGCCGCCCGGCGTGCACGATCGCTGGCCTGGGCCGCGATACGCCCCCGCACATCGGTCGCGGTGAAGCCGCGCTCACCGGTGAGTCGCGCCACCCTGATGTCCTCCTCAGCCCCGACGACAACGGTCAGGTGGTAGTCCGCGGTCATGTCCTTCTCGGCGAGCAGCGGTACGTCGTGCACCAGGATCCGCTCGGGGGCTGCCGACTCCAGGATCGCGCGGGTTCGGGCGCCGATCAGCGGGTGCGTGATCGCTTCCAGGTCCCTGCGCGCCCGGGGGTCAGAAAACACGATCGCGCCCAGCGCGGCGCGGTCGAGAGAGCCATCGGCTGCCAGCACCGCGTCACCGAAACGTCGCTGGATGGCAGCCAAACCGGGCGAGTCAGCGGCAACGACCTCACGGGCCAGGAGATCGGCATCGACGACCACGGCGCCAAGCTCGAGAAACCGTTGCGCCACCGTCGATTTGCCCGAGCCGATCCCACCGGTAAGTCCTACGCGCAGCATGGGCTGACTCTAGTGCTGGGCAGCCCGGGTTCTTCCTTGTTCTGGACGGTGCGAGGACTGTTCCGTAACGCACGAAGACCCGGACCAGACGGTCCGGGTCTTCGTGTCACTGCGACGTCAGGTGACGTCGACGCGATACACGATGGCGATCAGGCGCCGGTGAGCTTCTCGCGCAGAGCGGCGAGGGCCTCATCCGAAGCCAGCGTGCCCTCGGCCGGAGCCGAGGAGGATGAGGACGACGAACCGGTGGAAGCGGATCCGGTCGACTCGGAGGACAATGCGCCACTTGAGGAGTAGGTGGTCGGCGTCTCCGGGTTGGCGGCAGCCTCGGCGTCAGCCTTGACAGCCTCCTCGACCTGAGTCTTGTGTGCTTCCCAACGAGCGTGCGCCTGGGCGTACTGCTTCTCCCACTTTTCGCGCTGCTCCTCGTTGCCCTCGACCCATTCCTGGGTCTCGGGGTCGAAGCCCTCGGGGTACTTGTAGTTGCCGGCCTCGTCGTACTCGGCAGCCATGCCGTACATGGTCGGGTCGAACTCGGCGACCGCGCTGGCCGCGTCGTTGGCCTGCTTGAGCGACAGCGAGATGCGGCGACGCTCGAGGTCGATGTCGATGACCTTGACGAAGATGTCATCTCCGACGTTGACGACCTGCTCCGGCAGCTCCACGTGGCGTTCGGCCAGCTCGGAGATGTGGACCAGGCCCTCGATGCCGTCGTCCACGCGGACGAAGGCGCCGAACGGGACGAGCTTGGTGACCTTGCCCGGGACGACCTGACCGATCGCGTGGGTGCGGGCGAAGTGCTGCCACGGGTCTTCCTGGGTGGCCTTCAGGGACAGCGAGACGCGCTCGCGGTCCATGTCGACGTCGAGCACCTCGACGGTGACCTCCTGGCCAACCTCGACGACCTCGGACGGGTGGTCGATGTGCTTCCAGGACAGCTCGGAGACGTGGACGAGACCGTCAACGCCGCCAAGGTCGACGAACGCACCGAAGTTGACGATGCTGCTGACGACACCGGAGCGGACCTGGCCCTTCTGGAGCTCCTTGAGGAACGTGGTGCGCACCTCGGACTGGGTCTGCTCGAGCCAGGCGCGGCGGGACAGGACCACGTTGTTGCGGTTCTTGTCCAGCTCGATGATCTTGGCCTCGATCTCCTTGCCGACATAGGGCTGAAGGTCGCGGACCCGGCGCATCTCGACCAGCGACGCGGGCAGGAAGCCACGCAGGCCGATGTCCAGGATGAGTCCACCCTTGACGACCTCGATGACGGTACCGGTGACGACGCCGTCCTCTTCCTTGATCTTCTCGATGGTGCCCCAGGCACGCTCGTACTGCGCACGCTTCTTAGACAGGATCAAACGGCCTTCTTTGTCCTCCTTCTGGAGGACAAGAGCCTCGACTGCATCGCCCACGGAAACGACCTCTGAGGGGTCGACGTCGTGCTTGATGGAGAGCTCGCGGGAGGGAATGACACCCTCGGTCTTGTAGCCGATGTCGAGCAGAACCTCGTCGCGGTCGACCTTGACGATGATTCCTTCGACGATGTCGCCGTCGTTGAAGTGCTTGATCGTCGCGTCGATCGCGGCGAGAAGCTCCTCCTCAGATCCGATGTCGTTGATCGCGATCTGAGGGCTGGCCTTTACGGCCGTGGTAGCAGTCATGTAGTAGGAACTCCGATTGTGGACAGATTGAGTTGAAGAGCCACGACACGTTGGTATGCCGTGCGCCCGGGTGGACAGTGCAAGACGGACACTGCAGGGTGAAAAGAGCTGTTGCTGGCGCGCTTCTGTGGGCAACCGATGACGGTCGCCACAAGGACGCACTTAGCAGACGCGTCAACCTTACCGACAGCGGCTCAATCAGGTCAAAGCGGGGGTCGGGCAAGATGTGAGCGTGAATCAAGCTGACAAAGGGCACGATCAGGCCGGTCGACGAGGCGCCGATCGGATCGAGACTGCGCGCGCCAACCGTGCGTGGTGGGACGTCGAGGCGGACGACTACTACGCCGAGCACGGCGCCTTCCTGGGCGATGACGACTTCGTGTGGGGACCCGAGGGCCTTCGCGAGGCAGATGCCGCTCTGTTGGGCGAGCTCGACGGCTTGCAGCTGCTCGAGATTGGTGCCGGCGCCGCGCAGTGCAGTCGGTATGCCGCACTGCGGGGTGCGCGGGTGGTCGCCACCGACATCTCGGGCGGCATGCTGCGTCACGGTCTCAACCTCAACCTGCGCTTCACGGTCGAGTCCGGGTTGACTGTGCCGCTGGTGCAGTGCGACGCAGCCAGCCTCCCGTTCGGTGACGGCTCGTTCGACACGGTCTTCACGTCATACGGCGCGGTGCCGTTCGTCGCGGACTCGGCCGCGGTCATGTCCGAGGCGGCCCGCGTGCTTCGCGCCGGCGGGCGGTTCGTCTTCTCCACGACCCATCCGATGCGCTGGACGCTGCCCGATGATCCCGGCTATCCAGGGCTGACCGTGACCAACTCGTACTTCGACCGGACCCCGTACGTCGAGCAGGAGTCGGGCGTGACGACCTATGTCGAACATCACCGCACCCTGGGCGATCGGGTGCGTGAGCTCACCGCCGCCAGGCTCCGCCTCGTCGATCTGGTCGAGCCGGATTGGCCTGAGGAGAACCAGCAGATCTGGGGCGGCTGGAGTCCCCTGCGTGGCGCGCTGATCCCCGGGACCGCGATCTTCGTGTGCGAGAAGCCGTCGTGACCTGAGCTGCAACGCTGGGGTGACAACGAAAGGGGAGGGATGAGCAGCTGCTCATCCCGCCCCTTTC
>JGI24129J20441_1000041_pt1 | contig 29682 bp, 35 predicted proteins | sample BarGraNGADG00211_FD_20441 | JGI IMG/M metagenome (IMG submission 20441) | reverse complement strand
CGCGGGCGGCGATAGCGCAGCGGTCCGGGTTCCCCCGCCCGCTGCAGCTGTTCGCGCAGGGTGCGCCGAGGGTCGATCTCACCTCTGTTGGACGGGCCCCGCCTGGGGCTGCGACGACGCGGAGGTTCGACCCGGAGTCCCTCGAACAACGCTGCCAGTGAACGGCGTTCGACCGCGGAGAGCTGGCCGATATCGCGATGGCGCAGCACCTCGTTCGCACTCGCGAGGGCACGCACTGCCTGTGCCTCACCCTCATCGCCACCCGTGGTCTCCGGTGCCAACGACGCCCGCTGGACTGTCCTCGTCGCGGGCTCTCCGAGCCAACGAGGCGCGCCCTCGGCAGAGAACCATGCACGGAACACCGCGTCATAACGTTCCAGGTCGTCCGGTGACGAGCAGAGGGTTGAGCGGCCGGCCCAGAACACCCCCCGACGGTCGCCCGCATCCGCCAAAGAGGCCGCGCGAAGGAACGCCTGGGTCCGATCAGCTGTGACGGCGACGCCGGCATGACGCACCGTGCGGGTGAACGCCACCAGCATCTCGTCGGGCTCCAAACCGGCGTTGCCCAAGCCGGCGTTGTCCGAGCCAGCACTGCCCGAGCCGGGGTTCACGGGATCTTTGCCATGGTTCTCATCCGGCCAGGATCAGGTCCAGCGTCTTTCGCACGCGGTCGGAGTCCTCGCGGTACTTCAGCACTGCACCCAAGGTGGCGCTCGCGGTCTCGAGGTCGAGGTCGTCCCGCCCGAGCTGGTGCAGCGCCCTGGCCCAGTCCAGCGTCTCGGACACGCCCGGAGGCTTGAGCAGGTCACCCGATGCGCGCATGCGCTGAACCGCGCGGGCCACCTGTTCGGCAAGCTTCGCGGATACCTCAGGCAGCCGGCTGCGCACGATCTCGACCTCGCGCGCCAGACCCGGGTGATCGATCCAGTGATACAGGCAGCGCCGTTTGAGCGCGTCGTGCAGCTCACGGGTGCGGTTCGAGGTCAGGACAACCACGGGTGGCTTGTCCGCGCGAACCACGCCGTACTCCGGGATGGTCACCTGGTTGGTCGACAGCACCTCGAGCAGGAACGCCTCGAACTCATCGTCCGCACGGTCGATCTCGTCAATGAGCAGCACCGCGTTCTGCTCTCGAAGCGCCCTCAGGATGGGACGGTCGAGCAGGAACCGATCGGCGAACAGTGAAGCTTCCAGCGCCTCTGTGTCCACGCCCTCACTGGTCGCCTCGACCGTCCGCAGATGCAGGATCTGGCGCGGGAAGTCCCAGTCATAGAGGGCCTGGCTGGCGTCGATCCCCTCGTAGCACTGGAGCCGGATCAGGGGGACGTCCAGCAGCAGCGCGAGGGCCTCGGCGAGGGCGGTCTTGCCGGTGCCCGGCTCTCCCTCGAGCAACAGCGGTCGTTGCATGGCCAGCGCGAGATAGGTGATTGTGGACAGACCCTCGTCAGGCAGATAGCCGGTCGTCCGCAGCCTCGTCGAGACCTCGTGTGCAGACTCGGGTGGGTGCGCCATGAGCCCACATTAGGCGACCGAGNTCTCAGTCCGTGCCCGCAGACGCGCCAGAACCCATGCCAGGAAGGCCNTAGCAGCAGCGTTGACACCCAGGATCAGCCAGACCGCCACGGTGATGCTCTGGTCGTACGCGAACCCGAGCGAAACACCGGCCGCCAGCAGCCCGAAGCCACGAACGAGGGCCAACCAGCCGAACGCGATGGAGCGTGAAGCAGGGACGACGAGCTCGGTGACCACGGCCTTGACGGTCGAGTCCATCACCCCGTGGACAAGCCCCCAGACCGCGACGCCTACCCAGATCAGCGTGGCGTTCTGGGTGAAGGCGATGGCTGCCACACCGGCTGCAACCGGCACGACAAGCAGGACCTGGGGGCCGAGTCGGTCATAGAACCGGCCCATCAGCAACCCACTCAGGCCGTCGACCAGCATCGCCAGGGCGAACAACAACGGCACCTGCGCGGACGTGAGCAGATGCTGTGTCTGGGCATGGAAGGCCAACAATGGGAACGAGGCAATCCCCAATGACAGCAGGCCAATCGTGCCGATGTACTGCCAGAGCAGTGGTGGCAGGCCGACTCGAGCGCTCCCGTCGGTGTGCCCCTCTGAAGCCTCCCTGGACTCGTGCGGCACCACGGCCTCAACCTCGTATACCAGTGGGTCCGGGACGCGATGGCGTAGCCAGAACAGCAGCCCAAGGACCACGACCCCCGGCACGATGAGGACACCGAACGCCAGGCGGTAGTTCCCCTCGTGTTGCGACAGGACTGCCGCCAGAAGGAGCGGCCCAGCCACCGCGCCGGCCTGGTCCATCGCCTGATGGACCCCGAACGCGGTTCCTCGGCCGGTCTGCGTGGATGCGTAGGACAACAGCGTGTCCTTGGCCGGTGAACGCACCGCCTTGCCCAGCCGCTCGGTGCCGTACAGAACCAACGCCGGGGCGATCACGTTGGTCGAGCCGATCAAGGGAACACTGAGCACCGTCAGCGCGTATCCCGTGATCGTCCATGCCCAGTAGTGCCCGCGGCGCTGGACCAGGTATCCGGAGACCACTCGCAGGCCGTAACCGATGAACTCCCCTGCGCCGGCAACGGCCCCGACGATGGTCGCCGACGCCCCGAGCGTTGCGAGGTAGGGCCCGATGATGCTGCGCGCGCCCTCGTAGACCATGTCCGCGAACAGGCTGACCAACCCGAAGCAGAGGACGAAATGCCATGGCCGCAGCTGCGGACGACCGATGGCTAGCCGCCCTGACCCGTCCTTTGCCTGCACCATGGACCCATCGAACCAGCAGCAGCGGCCCAACCAGAAGTCAGCTGGAGGAGCCGGAGAACTTGCCAAGGGTTCGGCGCTGGATCCGAAGGTCGTCGCGGATGCCGTAGGGCACCGGCAGATTGCGCGCGTCCAGCTCGGCGGTGAACGCCTCAAGTGCGACGAGCAGTCGAGTTCGTGCCACGTCGACCACGCTCGACGTGCCGAGCGGCGCCCGCCGCGCGACCGTCATCGCGGCCCGCGCGCTGGCGACCTCTTGGAAGAGGACCGACAGCGGATCGCAGCCGAACGATGGGTCCGCCGCGGTGTTGGCATGCATGCGATGACTCGGTCTCTGTCGGTCGCGGACCGACGTCGGCCGACGATCTATGCCGGCAATACCGACTTTACGCGGTGGCTGGGCGCACGGTGCCCGACTTGCAGAATCCGAGTCGTCCCGAGCCGAAGCCGGTCATCCGATCGGCACGCTCCCCTCGTCGCGCTCATCTCGCTCGGCCCACTCCAGCAAGGTGTCCAGGGCGAACACGGCGTCATCAATCCCCTCGTGCAGGTCACCCAGCGCTGCGAATCGGGCAGGGACCGTGGCGATGGTGCAGTCCTGCGGCATGACGCTCTTGACTTCATCCCAGGTGATCGGGGTCGACACCGTGGCCTCGGGCACTCCGCGCACCGAGTACGCGCTCGCGATGGTGTGGTCCCGGGCGTTTTGGTTGTAGTCGACGAAGACCGCNCTGCGGTCGCGATCCTTCCTCCACCACGTGGTGGTCACGTCCTGCGGCGCTCTGCGCTCCACCTCTCGCGCGAAGGCGAGCGCAGCCCGGCGTACATCTGCGAAGCCCCACCGTGGTTCGATCCGCACGTAGATGTGCAGGCCAGAACCGCCTGAGGTCTTGGGCCAACCCACAGCACCCAGCTCGTCGAGCACCTCATGGGAAACGTCGGCAACCCGGCGGACCGTGTCAAAACCGCACTCCGGCATGGGATCCAGATCGACGCGCCACTCATCGGGGTGTTCGGTGTCGGAGCGTCGGGAGTTCCAGGGGTGGAACTCGACAGTGGACATCTGAACGGCCCAGATGACGCTGGCCAGCTCGGTGACACACAGTTCGTCGGCGTGCCGGTCGTATCGCGGAAAGCTCACCCGCACTGTCTCGAGCCACGGTGGCGCGCCGTGCGGCAACCGCTTCTGGTGGACCTTCTCACCGCTGACACCCTCCGGGAAGCGATGCATCATGCATGGCCGCTCACGTAGCGCGCGAACGATTCCCTCCCCAACACTCAGGTAGTAGCTGGCCAGGTCGAGCTTGGTCTCCCCGCGNGCTGGGAAGTAGACNCGGTCAGGGTTGGAGATCCGCACCAGGCGGTCACCTACCTCAAGCTCCACCGCTGGAGACGTGCTGCCCTGGGCCGCCATCACCACAAACTAGCCAGTCGCGGGCGGGTGCTCCAGGGTCGTGAGACATCCACACCACAATCTATATGATAACTTTGTCAAGTGTTGATCTATATAGTTGGTAAAGTGTTGATCCGCACAGTGGCGCCGCGTCGATAGCGGGCCCCCGCAAACGCAACGAACAAACGCCACGAGCCGGTCACGACCAGCCCGAAGGAGGACAACGCGCGATGCACGAGCCGATCTACACGCTGAAGGCCGAGTTCTTCAAGACCCTCGGGCACCCTGCACGGATCCGGATTCTGGAGCTCCTGGCCCAAGGCGATCAATCGGTGACCGAGCTGATGCCCGAGCTCGGCCTGGAGCCCTCGAACCTGTCTCAACAGCTGGCTGTGCTGCGCAGGGCCGGCATGGTCGTGGCCCGGAAGCAGGGCAACAACGTGATCTACTCCATAGCCTCCGACGACATGGCCGAACTGCTCCTGCTTGCACGCAAAGTGCTGACCGGACTGCTGAAGGACCAGATGGGTCTGCTGAAGGATCTGCAAGCCAGCGCCCGCGCCGCGGCACGAGCGGGCCACGGATGAATACCTCCAACCCGATGAATGCGACCAACCCGACGTGCCAGGAGATGGACGAATGAGCTGGATCGGCAAGATCGCTCGAGTCGGTCGCATCGTCGAGCCTGCGCAGGATGCGCCCGAGGCTGCCGTTGCCCCTCCGACGGGAGTGACCGGCTCGCTCCAGCTGCGGCACGTGGACGCCGGCTCCTGCAACGGCTGTGAGCTCGAGATCACCAGCGCCTTCTCTCCCGTCTATGACGCGGAACGGTTCGGAGCTCGCCTCGTGGCCTCGCCGCGCCACGCCGACGGACTGCTCGCCACCGGAGTGGTGACCCACAACATGCGCCAGCCGTTGCTCAACACTCTCCATGCGGTTCCGGAGCCCCGTGTCGTCATCGCCGTTGGCGACTGCNCCTGCAACGGCGGCGTCTTCACCAAGGGGTACGGCGTCGTGGGTGCCGTCAGCGACGTGGTGCCGGTGGATGTTGAGATACCCGGCTGTCCGCCCACCCCCCAGCAGATCATCACCGCGCTGCGCACTGTGACCGGCCGGTGACCACCACCATCGACGCCTCCCCCGCCGTTCCGGCGCTGGGTGAGGGCCCCCTGGCCACACGACGGTCGGTTGATGGGTCCGCACTGTCCGGAGGGCTCACCGCCGTCCTCGGAGCGATCGGGCTGGCACTGGGGCTGAGCGTGATCTTCGGCGAGCCACGGCATCTACGGATCGGTTGGCTACTGCCCCTGGTCGGTGTTCGCCTCGATCTCGACCCGCTGGGNGGCGTCTTCATCGCAACGACCGGTGCGGTCGCGATTGCGGTCGGCATCTACGCCGTCGGATACGCGAAGCGGGAGCACTGGGCGCGTTTCCCCCTCATCACGCTTCCGCTGTTCGTTGCGGGCATGCTCCTCGTACCGGCAGCCGGATCGGTGACGACGTTCCTGCTGGCTTGGGAGCTGATGGCGGCGACGTCGCTGATCCTGGTGCTTTCCGAGCACCGACGAGATGCGGTCAGGACGGCGGGGACCTTCTACGCGATCATGACCCAGCTGGGCTTCGTGGCAATCCTGGTCGCCCTGGTGGTCTTGTCCGCTGGCGGGGGCGGCGACGCGTTCACCACCATCGCGGCGAACGCGGACAACCTGACACCCGGCACCCGCAACGCGGTGTTCCTGCTCACGGTCCTCGGGTTCGGGTCCAAGGCCGGACTGCTGCCACTGCACGCGTGGTTGCCCAAGGCACATCCCGAGGCCCCAAGCCCGGTCTCGGCGTTGATGAGCGCGGCGATGGTCAACATGGGTATCTACGGCATCATCCGGATCGACCTCCAGCTGCTCGGCCCCGGCCCACATTGGTGGGGCCTGACGCTCATGATCTTCGGCGCCGTATCAGCGGTCTTTGGGGTGCTCCAGGCCTCCGTGGCGACCGATCTGAAGCAGTTGTTGGCCTACTCGACCACCGAGAACATGGGACTGATCACGCTTGCTCTGGGTGCCGCCACGCTCCTCACGTCTTCCGGTGCACCCACAGTGGCCGCGATCGCGTTGACCGCCGCGCTCCTGCACATGCTCAGCCACGCCGCGTTCAAGACGCTCGGGTTCCTGGCAGCTGGATCGGTGCTTGCCGCGACCGGGCTGCGTGACCTGGACAAGCTCGGCGGCCTGGCCCGCCGGATGCCGGTCACCACCGTGATGTTCGGCATCGCCGCGCTCGGCGCCTCCGGCTTGCCGCTGGGCGCCGGCTTCGTGAGCGAATGGCTCCTGTTACAAAGCCTCATCCACGCCCCCCATGACAGCATCACCCTCGTGGCGCTGGCGATGCCCTTGTCGGTTGGCGCGATCGCACTCACCACAGGGCTGGGGATCGCGGCCATGGTCAAGGCCTTCGGGGTCGGGTTCCTGGCCCGACCGCGCTCGGCGGCCGCCGAGGCCGCCCGGGAAGCGCCCAAGAGCATGCTCGCCGGCATGACGCTGGCCGCGGCTGCCTGCATGGTATTCGCGGTAGCCCCGGTCCTGCTCAGCCCCACACTGCAACGGGTCCTGGCCGTGCTGCCCACAGTGGGTGGCGACTCCGCAGGTCCACAGATCGACACGATCCTGCGCCTGCCCGGCGTCGCCGGATCGATCTCACCAGGCCTGCTCGCGGCCGCGCTGATCATCGCGATTCTGCTTGCGCTTGCTCTGGCCCAGTGGGGAAGGCGGCATCGCCCCCCCGTGGCCGTGACCCCGCTGTGGGCGTGCGGCGCAGATTCGCTCAGCCCCCGGATGCAATACACCGCAACGTCTTTCGCCGAACCCCTGCAGCGCGTCTTTGACGACATCCTGCGACCCGACACCAACGTGGAGGTCACCCACTTCGCCGAGTCGCAGTACTTGGTCGAAAGAGTCACCTACCGAACTCTCATGGCCGACCCGGTGGAACAACGTTTCTACACCCCGGTGGTCCGCGCTGTGACAACCTGGGCCCAGCTGGTGCGCCGCGCTCATACCGGCAGCGTGCACCTCTACCTTGCCTACGGCGCGGCGGGTCTACTCATCGTTCTTCTGGTCGCACGATGAGCGCCCTGGCAGTCGCGGCCGCAGCCCTGCAGGTTGTGGGCGTCCTGGCCGGCGCACCGTTGGTCGTCGGCGGGATGCGGCAGGTCCGCGCACGTCTTGAGGGCAGGGCCGGAGGCGGTATCGGTCAGCCGTGGCGGGACCTGCGAAAGCAGTTGCGCAAGCAGCAGATCACACCACGTGGAACCACTGTGGTGTTCGCCCTGGCACCAGCGGTCGTGGCGGGCAGCACGCTGTTGATCGCCGCGATCGTGCCGCTCATCGCCCTCGGTTCACCGCTGGACTCGGTCGCGGACCTCTTTGGTGTCGTCGGCCTGCTGTTCCTGGGAACGGTCGCCCTGACCCTGGCCGGTATCGACACCGGCACCGCGTTCGGCGGCATGGGGTCGAGCCGCGAGATCACCATCGCCGCCCTCGTCGAGCCCACCATCCTGCTCGCCGTGTTCGCCCTGTCCGTCCCGGGAGAGTCCGCCAACCTGGCGGCCATCGTCTCTGCCACCGCGAACAACCCTGAACAGCTGGTGTCGCCGGCAAGTCTGCTGGCCTTCGTGGCCCTGGCCATCGTGATCATCGCCGAGACCGGGCGCCTGCCGGTGGACAACCCCTCCACCCATCTCGAGCTGACCATGATTCACGAGGCGATGGTCCTGGAGTACGCCGGTCCCAAGCTGGCACTGGTCGAGTGGGCCAGCGGCATGCGCCTCACGGTCCTGCTGGCACTGGTGGCAAACCTGTTCATGCCATGGGGTATTGCCGGGGCTGACCCGTCGTTGCTCGCCGTACTGATTGGTCTCGCATCGATCACCGTCAAGGTGGTTGTGCTGGCCGGTCTGCTCGCCGCCGGTGAGGTGTTCATCGCCAAGCTTCGGCTGTTCCGGGTGCCCGAGCTGCTGGCCGGCTCCTTCCTGCTTGCGCTGCTCGCGGTAACCGCGTCCTACTTCCTCGGCACCCCCACGAGCTGACCGCCATGACATCAACGCCACGACATGCACAGATAGAGCTCCGATGACCCAAGCCACCTACACCGGCGTGCTCGATCTTGCCGCAGGAGCGTTCTTGCTGGCCGCCGTCCTCGTCGTGTGGCGCCGCGAGCTGCGCGCGATGGTCCGGATGCTGGCCTGGCAAGGCGCAGCCCTGGCCACCATTCCCCTCACCGTGGGCATCTACCGGGCGGACGCGGCCCTCATCATCGTTGGGGTCATCGTGCTACTGCTGAGGGCGGTCGTCCTGCCGCTCCTNCTCGCGCGGGCCGTCGGCAACGAGGTTCACGAACGCCGCGAGAGCACGCCACTCGTCAACACGACGACGTCTCTGCTGATCACCGCGGGACTGACCGTCCTGGCCTACGCGGTGACCCGGCCGATCATCGCCCTTGACCCTTCCCCTGCCACCCGCGCCGTGCCAGCCGCGTTCGCCGTGATCCTGATCGCTGTCTTCGTCATGGTCAGCAGGCGCCGCGCCCTGTCCCAAGCCATGGGGTTCATGATGCTGGACAACGGGATCGCGGCCACAGCGTTCCTCATCACCTCCGGTGTCCCCCTCATCGTCGAGCTCGGCGCGTCGCTCGACGTGCTGTTCGCCGTGCTGGTGCTTGGCCTGCTCACCGGGCACATGCGCCGCACCTTCGGCGGCACCGACCTCGATCAGCTACGGGAGCTTCGCGACTGATGAACACCCTGCTTCTCCTGCCGATCCTCGCTCCGCTCGCCGCGGCCGCGTTCGCCGCCGCCGTCGGCTGGCGACGGCTGAGCGCCTTCGTGACCGTCCTGGCAGCGCTGTCGGTGTTGATGACCGCGGCCGTTCTCGGCTCCCAGATCGGGTCCGGGGCGCGATTCGGAGTTGGGCATCAGCTGCGAGCCGACGCGCTCACCGTCACCATGCTCATCATCATCGGCACGGTGGGCACGCTGGCCACCTGGGCCAGCATCGGCTACATCAACGCGGAGCTCGCCCACGAACACACCGACCAAAGAGGCGCCAACCTCTACGGCGTCCTGGTGCCCATCTTCCTGGCCGCCATGTCGCTGGCAGTCCTGGCCAACAACATCGGTCTGATGTGGGTGGCCATCGAAGCCACGACCGTGGCGACAGCCTTCCTCGTCGGACACCGCCGGACCCGCGCGGCTCTGGAGGCGACCTGGAAATACGTCGTGATCTGCTCGGTCGGCATCGCGTTGGCCTTCCTGGGCACCGTCCTGCTCTACTTCGCGAGCCTGCACGCCGGAGCCTCGAGCGGCACCGCCCTGAACATCGATGTCCTGCTCGCCCATGCCGGCCAGCTCGACCCCAATGTGACCCACCTGGCCGCTGGGTTGCTGCTGCTCGGCTATGGCGCCAAGGCCGGACTCGTCCCGTTCCACACCTGGCTGGCCGACGCACACAGCCAGTCCCCGGCACCGGTGTCGGCGTTGATGAGTGGAGTTTTGCTGTCCGTGGCATTCTCTGCGCTCCTGCGGGTCAAGTCCGTTGTCGACCTGGCGCTCGGCACCGGATTCCTCCGCGCCGGGCTGCTCATCATCGGTCTCCTGACCCTGCTGATCGCCGCGTCACTGCTGGTGGTCCAGACCGACTTCAAACGGATGCTGGCCTACTCCTCCATGGAGAACATGGGCTTGGTCGCTGTCGCGGCAGCCGCCGGCACCAAGCTGGCAATCGCCGCGCTGCTGTTGCATGTTCTGGCTCACGGGATCGGAAAGACGCTGGTGTTCCTCGCCGCCGGACAGCTGCAGGCCGCTCACGACTCGACCACGATCAGTGACATCACCGGCGTCCTTGCCCGATCGCGGCTGATAGGCGGCGCCTTCGCCGTGGGGCTGGCAGTCCTGCTCGGTCTGCCACCCTTCGCCATGTTCGCCAGTGAGCTGTCCATCTCGCGAGCGCTGGCGAGCGCCCACCTCGAGTGGGTGCTGGGCGCCGCGTTGCTGCTCGTCGTCATCGCGTTCGCCGCCCTGGTCCGCAACGGCAGCCGGATGCTGCTGGGCCCACCTGACCCGAGCGCCCCGACGATCGCCGCGCCGCGCTCCGTCGCCGGCGCGCTCATCACCGGTGTCACCCTCAGCGTGGCTCTGGGCCTGACCGCCGGGCCGCTCACCCAGCTCTTCCGCACTGCTGCCACCGTGCTCGGAGCCACCCCATGACTGTCGACCCTCCCATGAATGGCACACCGGTCGGAGCTCACCGGGTGGCCCGATCCCTGGCACCGGTCAGGCTCGCAGCCCAGGCCGCGTCCCTGTTCGAGGAGGGCTTCCGCCTTGGTCTGGTCGCGGCGCACGACGACGGCGACACCCTGCGCGTGGTCTACCTGTTTCTCGCCGGCGCCCCCGACCGCCGCGTCGAGCTGGAGATCACGCTCCCGGCCGACGACCCGCAGCTGCCCACGCTGGCGTCGCTGTCCTTCCCCGCCTCGCGCTTCGAACGCGAGATGCACGACCTGTATGGGATCGTGCCCGTCAACCACCCGCTACCCCACCGACTGGTCCGACACGCGCACTGGCCTGCCGGCTGGTATCCCATGCGCAACGAGGCTGGACCTCCGCCCCCGTTCACCGACACCGAGGCCTATCCCTTCCTCGAGGTGAAAGGTGATGGGGTCTACGAGATCCCGGTCGGACCCGTCCATGCCGGCGTCATCGAACCTGGACACTTCCGCTTGTCCGTCGTCGGAGAGAGCATCCTCAAGCTCAAGGCCCGGCTCTGGTTCACCCACCGTGGGGTCGAGAAGCTGTTCGAAGGGCTGGATGCGACGGACGCCATCCAATTCGCGGAACGCATCAGCGGTGACACCTCCGCCGCTCACGGTCTGGCCCACAGCCTCGCGGTGGAAGACGCCCTGGGCATGGTGATGCCCGAACCGGCCCACCGGTTGCGCGCCCTGATCCTCGAGCTCGAGCGCCTCTACAACCACGCCGCCGACCTTGGCGCGCTGGCCAACGACGCCGGCTTCTCCCTCGCCAACGCCCACGCGCAACGGGTCCGCGAACAGCTGCTCCGGATCAACAACACCACGACGGGACACCGACTGCTGCGCGGTGCCATCCGGCCCGGCGCGGTGGAGCTGCTCAGCCTTCCGGACCCGTTGCAGCTCGCCGACCTCGCCGCCGACCTCGCAGAAGTCGCCCAGCTCACCCTCGGCAACACGGTCGTCCGGGATCGCTTCACCGGCACCTCGGTCCTGACCCGCGACCAGGCCCGAGACTTGGGATGCCTGGGCTACGTCGCCCGCGCCAGCGGCCTTGCCACCGACGCACGACTGGATCACCCCAGCGTCGAGCTGCCCGTCAGCCCCGTCACGAGCGTCCATGGAGATGTCCTCGCCCGCTTCACCGTCCGCCTCGAGGAGTACGCGGCGTCCACCCGCCTCGCGGCCCATCTCATCAGCACTGCNGACCAGCTTTCCTTCCGAGCTTCGGCAGCCGAGCGGACCGAGGTTGCCCCAGGCGCTGATGCCCACCCAGCTGCCGTGCGAAGTGGGGTCGGAATCGTTGAGGGGTGGCGCGGCACCATCGTCCATCGCGTCGAGGTCGACCCTGACGGACGCCTGACGCGAGCCAAGATCGTGGACCCATCCTGGTTCAACTGGCCCGCGATACCTGTCGCGCTGGCGGACACGATCGTGCCCGACTTCCCGCTCACCAACAAGAGCTTCAACCTGTCGTACGCCGGCAACGATCTCTGAGCCAACCGACGGCCCGACCCGACCCCGCCCCACATCCAGACCCCGGGTTGATCAGCGGGGCGCGTTGCTCACTGACCGATGGCGGCGCAGTCGGCGACGACGAGATTGGCCTGGGATCCCAGCGACTCCGCCGCTGACTGGAAGTTGGTGGGGGCGTCAGGGCTGACCTTCTGGAGCGAGCCGACACTATCCGACAGCTTCTGAAGGTTCTTGCCGATCGGCAATGCTGCGTTCTGCTCAGCGAGGGACGCCACCTCAGCGGCGATCGGCTCCAGCTGCGCCGCGGCCTCCGCCTGGGTCATGCTGCCCTGGGCAACCTTGGTGCCCACATCTGCGGCACCCTGCGCCGAGCCGGCGACATCGACGCAGACCTTGGCCGTCTTGGCCTTGTCTACAAGCGACAGGCCGCCTCCGGCAGCATCCCGGACGTGCTGCAGCCGGTCAGGCCGGCGACGCTCAGAATCAGTACGGGAACAACAAAGGCAGGTCCATATCGACGTTTGCGCATCAGCCCACTATTGCAGGAGGAAGTCGACAGCCTGTAGGGCGGTCCAGCCCGCCGGACGCTCCGAGAGCATCTGGGTCACTCCGTCAAGGTCTGCGCCCAGGGTGGCGATAGCGGCCTCCTGATAGCCGTCGCGGCGGGTCTGCCCGAGTCCCACGTTGGCCGTGAGCCCGTTGCACAGGCACTTGCGTCCCACCGTGTCGGCAAGGTCGCCACCCTTGCGGACGTACATGTGGACGGGCTCGGCCGGGCACCGGTATCCCACCGTCCCGGGCTCCTTCTCGTAGGGCACGCGAAGGTAGCTCAGGTCGCACAGACGTGGCCGGGCGGCATACGTCTCCGGCTCGGAAAGCGACCCGGGCAGAGACGCGACCTTGAACGGGAACCCGGTCGGCGAGGCGAGCGCATCCGTGCGCACCTCGAGCCGACCTGCAGCCAGCTCGCTCAGCATCTCCTTGCGCACAGCGGTCTCGATCCCGGACTCTTCGCAGAGGGCGAACAGCGTGCCCACCTGCACCCCGGCCGCCCCTTCCGCGAGAGCCTGCTTGACCTGCGCGGCGGTGGAGTAGCCGCCGGCCAGCCAGAAGGGCAGCCCGACCGCGGCGACCTTGGCCAGGTCCGCGTCGTCACGTGGGCCGAAGACCGGCTGCCCGTCCTCATCGAGGACAAGGCGACCGCGCGGAGGCGCATTGTGCCCGCCCGCTCGCGGCCCCTCGACGACGAAACCGTCGGGTCGGGTCGAGTCCTCACGCGCCAGATAGGCAGCAAGAACATGCGCGGAGACGATCGCCAGGAAGAGCGGGCGATGCAAGGGCGCCACGCCACCCCCGGTGAGGGCCTCCGGGTCGATGCCGACGTGGTATGCCGTCGTCGCCCCGTCGACGTGCAGGTCCAGCGAGCACTTCTCATGACGGGCCAGATGATTGAGGAGGCGAGGAATCTCGCTGGGGATCCCGGCCCCCATCAGTACGTAGTCAACCCCCGCGAGCATCGCGCCATATGCGGCGCTCGGCGTGGCCATCTGGACCTTCTCGAGGAAGTTGATCCCCACCACGCCGTCGTGACCCTCCTTGGCCAGCCACACCTCGGCGAAGTTGGCGACGATGGACAGATCCAGGTCGGTGCCAGTCGGATTCATGTGGAGCTTGTTGACGGGCGCGTACGACTGACCAGGTGTCCTGCCGCCCTCGCGGAAGTGGCGGTCCAGCACTCGTGTGGCCATGGCAGGCACCGGGAACTGTTCGAGGGCGCGTCTGACGTCGCCATTCAGGTCGCCGTCCTGAAGCCGCCGGGCGATCACCACGTCCAACGCGGTCCCGGAGACGACGCCGAGCTGGCCTGCTTGGGACACCGCCCGAGCCATCTGCCAGGACGATACGGCCACACCCATCCCGCCTTGGATGACNACCGGCCATGGNCCGTCCATGGCCGGGGATGGCCGGGCGGGGCGATCGCTGGTCGACATGGGCATGCTCGAAACCTCCAACTGAACCAACTTACGAGAACGTAACTTACGTTACCGTAGGTTAATGATTGTTGGCTAATTCCGGCTGGGACCATCGTCCTGAGATACCAGCACCCGGACGACCTGCAGGGTGCGATGGCCGCAGCGATCGACGGATCACCGTGAACCACTGAGCCCACCTTGAAGGACTGAGCCCGCCTTGAACGACTGAGCTCAGTCCGCCATGAAGTCGCCCAACACCGTGGCAAACCGCTCCGGCTGGTCGAGGTGCGGGTAGTGTCCGGCACCCTCGAACAGCTCCACCCGGCTGCCGGGAATTGCCTGATGAGCGGCGGCGGCGTGGCCCGCTGGGATCATCCGGTCCCGCGTTCCCCACACGACAAGGGTGGGGATCTCCACGGACAGCGGTAGATGATCGTGCACGCTCACGCTCTGTCCGCCCGGGTCGATGACGGAGCGCGTTGTGGCGAGAAATGCACGTCGACTCTCATCGTCGGCAAGGGACGTGAACCCGCGCCAGGCCTCGGTCACATCCCTGCTCGGCTTCCAGCCAACCCGGGCAAGACTCCCTCCCACGGCTTCAACCTGGCGGAGCACCCACCTGGACGCGATCAACGGCAGGACCCATTCGGCGCCCGGCAGGGTGGCCGATCGGAGCAGCGGGCTCACGGACCGTCCGAAACCCCCGCTGGCGACCAGGACCAGCCGCTCGACCCGATCGGGAAACAGGTAGCAGAACTGCATCGCGATGCCGCCACCGAGTGAATGTCCCACCAGCGTCACGCGATCGATGCCGAGCCGATCCAGCAGATCTCGCATGGTGGCGGCGTGTGCGCTCAGCGAGTAGTCACCCATCGATTTTGAGGACAGGCCGTGGCCATGCAGGTCGGGAGCCAGGATGCGGTGATCCGTGTTCAGTGTGTCGACCAGGTGGCCCCAGCTCCGGCTCGAGCTGGCCAGTCCATGAATGAAGAGGACGGCCGGACCGTCGCCGCTGTCCAGGTACCAGAGGTCGTGCCCGTTGGTCATCGCCATGTGTTGGTACTCCCTCGCCACGGCGCCTCCTTCTACCCGCCAGTAACTTACGCAAGCGTAGCTGACGAAAGGTGACGACAACCAGGGACCCGATGAAACCCTGGGGCAATGTGGCCGATATAGGCGCCATGCGTGGATTGTCGTAGAATTGCCGTAAAAANGACCAAATGCTGACCGAATNTTTACCTTCTCGTGTACGTTTATTGACGTAACGATTCACGAACAGCCTCCCGAGGGACAGGGGTTCAGCAGCATGAACGTTCTCGGTTTTTTGGGTGACCAGATCGGGTCCGTCGCTTCGACGTTCTTGTGGCTGCTCCTGATTGTCACCGCGGCCACAGGCGTCGTGATAATCATCGGCATTGGCATCGGCAAGTTCATCGGTGCCAGCAAGCCGACAACCGAGCCCGTCCACGTCGTCACACCGTGTGGTATCAACGGCCACCACTATCGGGCCCATCACACCGGTTGGCGCTGCACCACCTGCGGTGAAGGGGCGCTCCACGAAGACGAGCTGTCCGACCCGGTCACTGTTGCCCCTGCGCCACCCAACGATGTCCCCGCAGCAGCGCCTCGGGCGGCCTAGCCACGGCGCCTCACCTCCCTGCTCATCGCCGCCGGCTGACCGGATCCTGATCATGGGCGACGACGCACGGATCCTGATCGTGTGCACCGGTAACATCTGCCGTTCACCGTTCATCGAGCGACTTCTGCAGCGCCATCTGGACGAGCGGGCCGCTGCCGGCGCACGGCGGGACCCACGGGATTCAGGGCGCGGGATGGCACTGCGGACCTCATCGCCGAGTCCGACCTGATCCTCACCGCTACTCGCGAACACCGCGGCAAGGTCGCGGTGATGCACCCCAAGGCGCTGCGTCAGGTGTTGACCTTCTGCGACTTCGCCGACCTCGTTCGTGGGTTCAACGGGCTCAATACCCTTGTCGCGCAAGGTGACTCGCGGGCATGGGCCCGCCAGGTCACCGAGCAGGTCGGCAGCGAGACGTGGCCTCAACCCACCGCTGGAGGGCGCCGTTTGATCATGGACCACCGAGCGCCGGGTAGAGCAGGAGAACGTCGCGCTCGACCGCACCGACTGAGGCGACAATGGCTACAGCGCGCGCGAGCCTGGGATCGCTACCGGCGCCGGCCAGGTTCTCGCAGACGAGTACCGCTCCTGCCCTCGCTGCCGCAGCGCCCATGAGCACAGCCACGGCCGCGTCTCCACGGAGGTTGGGGTTACCCGAGCGGGCCAGGCCGAGGGCGAGCCCAGCGAGCTCGGCAGCCACCTCTGCCATCTCGAGCGGGAGCCTGACGGTCTCGTCCAGGGCAGCGGCGACGTCGCCGCGAGGTCCTGACCGCCGCAGCCGGACGTAGTCCGCGTAGACAGCTGGATCGCACTGGGCGAGGGAAGCGGCCCTGGCCCGCAGCTCGTCAGCCCGCAGGACGAGGCTGTCCTGGTCCCCGTCAGTGAACCGCGCGCACATCCCGCCAAGGGCACCGGCGAGCGCGGCGACGACCCCTGCCACGACGCCACCACCGGGCGCCGTCGTCCTGGCCGCCACAGCGTCCAACAACCCTTGCAGCGACCGTTCCGCGACAATCCCATTCATGAGGCTGATCCCACCACACAACCGGTCGGCTGTACGTCGGGAGCCAGGTCACCCGACCGTGATCTTGATGTCCATGCCCCTGTCTTTGTGGCCGGGCACGGAGCACGACAGCTCGTAGGACCCCTTCTGCAGCGCGACCGTGAGCGAACCTGACTCCCCTGCTCCCAGGGTCGGCGATGCCTTGGAGTCGACGCCGGGACCCTGGATGGTCAGGTTGTGCGGGAACGAACCCTGGTTCTGGATCGCGAAGGTGTAGTCCCCCGCGGTGAAGCTCGCCTTGTCGAGGGTGATCGAGAACTCCTTCTCGACCACGCCGACGTTCGTGCCGACGGCGGCGACCGAGGGGGATGCCGCGGCCCCGGCACCGCCGGCCGCCGGGGGGTTGGTGCTGCTGTTCGCGCTCGTACTGCTGCAGGCGCCAAGCAGAAGCACCAGCGTGGCCGCGGCCACGAGGCGAGCTCCAAAGGAGCGAGAGGCGGCGCCGTGCGAGATGGTGTCCATCGGGGAGCTCCAATCCGTTGTCTTTCTCCCTATACGAGCCGAGCAGCCTGTCGGTTCACTTCGACGATTGGTGTGGGGAGATCTCTCGACCGGACGCAGGCGGAGCACTTCGCCTCGACCGCTCGCTCGTGTGGGGTCAGCCGGATCGCCTACCTCGGAGGCCTGCCGGTCATGGTCACGCCCCACTGGGTCGGCTTGGTGACGCCCGTTCCCAACAGCATTGCCCGGCCTTTGGCGGGCCGGGGCTCCGTCGCCGTCGCCACCACCCATGGAGCTGACTGGCTTGGCTCAAGCTCATCATCGACACCGATGACCAGGGCCGGCCCCTGTTCCAGCAGCGGGCGCTGCTCCACCCCCGCGGACTGGCCGGGCACATCTACTGGGCGGTCATCCGCCCCTTCCACGGTGTCGTCTTCAGTGGCATGCAGCGCAACACAGCCCGGGCCGCGCAGGGGGGCCCAAACGTCGGACACGCGTCTGAATCGAGGTCTATCTTGGCGATGTGGACGCCCCTTCGAGTAAGGCCCCAGCAGTCATCGACGTGGTCGGTCTGGTCAAGTCCTTCGGTCGGACCAAGGCGCTCAACGGACTGAATCTGAGTGTGGCCCAGGGGGAGGTGCATGGATTCCTGGGACCCAACGGCGCGGGCAAGACCACCACGCTGCGCCTGCTGCTCGGCCTGCTGCGGGCCGACGCCGGCGAGATGCAAGTCCTTGGCGGTGATCCCTGGAACGACGCGGTGGATCTGCACCGAAGGCTGGCCTACGTGCCAGGTGACGTGGCGCTCTGGCCCACGCTCAGTGGTGGTGAGGTGATCGACCTCTTGGGCAGGCTTCGCGGTGGACTCGACCCCCAGCGGCGGGACAGCCTCCTCGAACGTTTCGAGTTGGACACGACGAAGAAAGGTCGGACCTACTCCAAGGGCAACCGGCAGAAGGTCGCACTGGTGGCCGCGCTGGCCAGCGACGTCGAGCTGCTGCTCCTGGACGAGCCCACCTTGGGTCTGGACCCCTTGATGGAGGCGCAGTTCCGCGACTACATCAACGAGGTGCGGGGCGACGGCCGCACCGTTCTGCTGAGCAGCCACACGCTCAGCGAGGTGGAGGCCCTGTGCGACCGGGTGACGATCATTCGCGAGGGGGTCGTGGTGGAAAGCGGCACGATGGCCCAGCTGCGCCACCTCGCGCTGACGGCGGTGTCGGCCGATCTGACCAACGTGCCCGAGGGCCTTGCCGACCTTCCCGGCGTGCACGGCGTCGTGGTGCAGGGTCAACGGATCTCAGCCAGCGTGGAGGCCACAGGTATGCCGGCGCTGATGGCGGCGCTGAGCGCTGGCGGGGTCACGGCCCTGACCAGCGCGCCGCCGACGCTCGAGGAGCTGTTCCTGCGCCACTACCGCGAACCACAGCCGTGAGCAGCGAGCTGAAAGGGACCGCGGTCCTGGTACGACTGGCGCTGCGCCGCGACCGTCTTTTGATACCCCTGTGGATCGGCCTCTCCGCGTCGATGGTCTGGTTCTCCGCCTCTGCGACCGTCGACCTGTACCCCAACGAGGCCGCGCGCATCGAAGCCGCGAACATGATCAACTCCACGGCATCACTGGTTGCCCTCTATGGGCCGATCTACGACCCGACGTCTCTGGGTGCCCTGTCAATGACCAAGATGACTGCGGTGTACGCCTCGCTGGTGTCCATCCTCATGGTGACGTTGGTGGTGCGCCACACCCGGGCCGAGGAGGAGGCGGGCAGACTGGAGCTCATCGGCTCCGGCGTGGTGGGCAGGGCGGCTCCCATGACAGCCGCGCTGTTGGTCGTGGGCGGCGCCAGCGCCGTGCTGGGCGTGTTGGCCGCCGCAGGCCTGTTGGCCGCAGGGCTGCCGGTCGTCGGATCCCTGATATTCGGTGCTGGCTGGGCCGCGACCGGTCTCTGTTTCTCCGCGGTCGCGGCGGTGGCAGCTCAGGTGACCACCGGCAGCCGGGCAGCCAACGGGTTGGGTTTCACGGTCATCGCGGCGGCGTACATGGCCAGAGCGATCGGGGACCTGGCCGAAGGAGGGCCGGGGTGGCTCTCGTGGCTCTCCCCCATCGGGTGGAACCAGCAGATCCGCGCGTTCGCCGGAGACCGGTGGTCGGTGCTGGTGCTGCCACTTGCTGCAACCGCTGTGCTGATACCGGTCGCGTTCATCTTGCGGCGGCGGCGCGATCTCGGCTCAGGGCTGCTGCCCGACCGGCCCGGCCCTGCGGCTGGCGCCCTGAGCTCTCCAGTCGGCCTGGCGTGGCGGCTGCAACGCCCACTGCTGGTCGCCTGGACGGTGGGCTCCGCCGTCATGGCCTTCCTGATGGGGTCTATCGCCAACAACGTGGTGGGTCTGCTGGACTCCCCTGCGATGCAAGACATCATCAAGCAGCTCGGCGGCGAACAGGGCCTGACCGATGCGTTCCTGGCCGCGGTGCTCGGGTTGGTCAGCACGATCATCGCCGCCTATGGGATCTCGGCGGTCGGGAGGCTGCACACGGAAGAAGCCGGTGGACACGCCGAGTCCGTCCTGGCCACCGCCACACCCCGCATCTGGTGGGCCGCCGGCCATTGGCTGATCGCCCTGGCCGGGGTCGCCTGGCTGATGCTGGTCGCCGGAGTCGCCACGGGAGCGGGCCATGCCATTGCGATCGGCGACCCCCACCAAGTTCTGCACATCACCATTGCAGCCCTCGCCAGGATCCCGGCCTCCTGGGTCATGGTCAGCCTTGTCGTTGCGGTGTGGGGCCAGTGGCCGCACGCGATCGGCGTCGTCTGGGGCGCATACGCAGCGTTCATCGTCGTGGGAGAGTTCGGTCAGCTGTGGGGAGTCCCTCCATGGGTGATGGACTTCAGCCCATTCACCCACTCCCCGGTGCTGCCCGGGCCCGATGCCCAGCTGTGGGGAATGCTCTGGTTGACGGTGGTCGCTGGAGCGTTTCTGGCCGGTGGGTCGGCCGCGTTCCGCCACCGCGACCTTGCCGGCTGAANGCCGAGGGAGGTCCCTACTCGTTGCCCCTCGGCGACGCGTTCGGCGAGGCGANGNGCGTATTGGCCGATCAGCACCTCAGGCCTNCAGGCCCGCCGTTCGCACGGTGGCGNCCCACCGCAGGAACGTTCGACGTCGAGGCCGGCTTCCCCTCATCCGGGTCGGTCACCCCGGACGGCCGAGTGGACGCCGACACCCTGCCCGGTGGGCCCGTCGCCACGGTGATGCACGTCGGTGACTACGGTGCCGTGAGCGCGGCATACGACGTCGTGGCCGAGTGGATCGGCGCCAACGGATACGTCAGTGCGGGCGAGCCGTGGGAGTCCTATCTCGACGGGCCAGAGGTGGCCGAGCCCAGGACAGTGGTGCGGTTCCCATGCCACCTGGCGTAAGCCAACACTCCCCCGATAGCTCTCCGCCTCACAAGCTCTCCGCCTCACAAGCTCTCCGCCTCACACCGCCGGCTCGATAGGTTGACGCAGGATCGTACGGAGCTTCTCAGGCAAGGATGTGCGCGGATCACCAAGGTAGATCTCGTGATGTCTGCCTCGGGGTCGCGAGCCATGGCTGGTGATTGCCTTGTGGAGCTCGACGATGCTGATCTGTTCAGTGCTGTGGGGGCCGATGTGCATGATCTGTGCACTCGGCCCTTCCGCCCATCTCTCGTACCGCACTGCACCCAGAGCTGGGTTGTCCTTCTTGGCCTTCGCCTCTGAGATCGCTTGCGCAATCACAGCCTCGTCGATCGGCGGCAGCTGCATGATCATCGCGCTCCAGTGCCACAGGTCGCGGTCGGACTCCTCCATGCCCGCCTCGCCCAGCGCGATACGTTCCATGGTCGCCTTCGCATCGGATCCCTCGACCCACCACAGCGCCTCGAGCCCCATCACGCGCGGGGCGTCGCCCGTTGTCTTCTTCACGGCGAAGTGGGCGCTGTAGCTCACTGAGTACAGAGTCTGGAGCGCATTGCTGAATGCGTCGTCGCCGGGCGCGCCATCACCGTCGATCGCGACGAACCCAAGCTCGGGCACCTCGACGAACTCGACCTTGCCCTTGCCCACTGTGTACAGCGCGTCGACCGATGGGTCTCCGGTGCTCTTCATCGCCATGGCTCGATCGTCGGCCGTATTCGCGGCCGCGCAACGGGCCATAGGTCCCGCGAAGAGCAGCGAAGAGACCACGGACAATGGCGCGCGTCTCAGCGGAGACGGGTGCCGCTACTCCTGATGATCCGGTTGCTCGAGGTCAAGGTTGGGGGCGCCGCCTTTGAGCGCTTCGTCGAGATCCGCGCAGATGTCTTCGACGGCCTCAAGCCCTATCGAGATTCGCAGGAGGCCCGGATTTGGTCGGGCCTCCGCTGCGACAGGACGGTGGGTCAACGATGCAGGGTGCTCGATCAAGGTTTCGGTGCCCCCCAGCGACACCGCATGACAGATGAGCTTGCACGCGTTGGCCACAGCGGCCGCTGCCGGGTAGCCACCCACGACCTCGAAGGCAAGTACCGATCCGGGGCCTGCCATCTGGCGGCCCACAACACCGTCGGGGTCGCATCCGGGCAGGCCGGGAAAGTGCACCACGTCCACCGATGGATGCACGGCGAGCCACTCTGCGATCAGCTGGGCACTGGCCTGCTGAGCGCGCACGCGCACCGGCAGTGTCTGCAGCCCGCGATGCAACAGGTAGCCGGCCAGCGGATGAAGAATGCCTCCGGTAACGGCCCGCACCCGTCGGAGCCCCGCTGCCCATTCCGCATTGGNGGCCACGACGCCGGCGATCACATCTCCGTGACCACCGATGAACTTCGTGGCGCTGTGCAGGACGAGGACTGCACCGTGACGTAGTGGCTGCTGCAGAACAGGAGTCGCAAACGTGTTGTCGACCAGGACCGGAACATCACCGGCCTGCGCGCAGACATCTTCCAGATCGAGCAGCGCCAGGGTGGGGTTCGCCGGAGTCTCGACAATGACCAGACCGGTGTCAGGCCGCAAGGCTTGCGCGATCTCCTTCGGGCCCACGAACGTGACCTCCACGCCGAGCAACCCGTTGCCCAGCAGGTGGTCGGTGCCACCGTAGAGCGGACGCACTGCCACAACGTGCCGTTTACCCGAGGCGGTCATGGCCAGCAGACAAGCGGTCACAGCGGCCATACCGGAGGCGAAAGCAACGGCCTCGGCGCTGCCTTCGAGCTCGGCGAGGGCGTCCTCGAACCGGGCCACCGTCGGGTTCCACAACCGGCCGTAGACGAAGCTGCCGCCGGGGATCGGCCGACCACCGGTCGCCATCGCCTCGTAGGCGTCGCCGCCGGACTCGACGTCGGCCAGCGGATTGGTGGTGGACAGGTCGATCGAAGGCACATGGACGCCGAGACCGGCAAGGTCACGTCGGCCGGCATGGACTGCACGAGTTTCGAGGGCGTTCATGGTGCCTCCTGAAGTTCAACTGTTGGGCCAATTGTCGACACTTCACGAGTCCACAAACAAGGATTACGTACTACATTCGCTCGTAGCGCCACTTGCTGTCATCTATTCGGCCCCGAAGGTTTGGAGTCAACCCCGGTGAACAACGTTCGGCGCCCTGTGCTCGACCAGATCGACCACGCGATTCTGAGACTGCTCGCCGCCGACGGCCGAATGCCCAACCTCGCGCTTGCATCCGCGGTAGGGATCGCGCCGTCAACCTGTCTTGGGCGGGTCCGTGCCCTTCGCGAAAGTGGCGTCATTCGCGGTTATCACGCGGACATCGACCTGACCGCGGTCGGCCTGCCCATTCAGGCCATCATTGCCGTCCGTATGCAGGCCCATCACCGCGACCAGATCCAGGCCTTCGTCACCCTGGCCCCTCACCTGCCGGGCGTGGTCGAGGTGTTCCACGTCGCCGGAGGAACGGACTACTTGCTGCACGTCGCGACCGCTGACACGACCGCGCTGCACGACTTCATCCTCGAGTACTTTGCCGCCAGCCCGGCCATCCAGCACGCGGAGACCAGCCTCGTCTTCCGGCATCTCCGAGGCACCAACGTGCTACCGGCAGACTGAGTCCGCGACGCAAAGGGCAGACTCAGATCCGACGGAGACAGGTGGGGTCAGCAGCAGCGGGACTGCGGGTTGTTCTCCTTGTGCTCGGTCCGGTGCCATTCGAAGTCCCGACGCGACATCGGCTCGACGTCCTCGCTGCGGCAGCGCTCGAGGTACTGGTCCCACTTGGCCTCGCCGGTCGCCTGCTTGAGATACCAGCGGATTCCGCGCCCGGCCTTCAGGGCGGCGGTCCTCATCGCCGTCTTCCGGAACCGGCCAGCTCGCGCTGGGAGGCTTCGTACTCACGGACCGCTTGCTTCTCCTGCGCGGTGGCGAGGAATTCCGCCGGCGCGACGAGGTGCGAGGGCACGGGCGGGACCTCGACGGTCGGAAGCCCACCACGCTTCGCCGCTTTGAGCCAGATGGGGATTGCGCTGGCGACCACGATGAGGGTGAGCAACGCGAAGAGGGCCTGAAGGACACCGTCAACCGTCACGTTCGTGATGATCTGCTGCATCTGGTCCATCGTCTTCGCGGGCTTGAGCAGCTTGCCGCTGTCGAATGCCGCCGAGTAGACCGACCGCTGCTGGAAGAAGCCGATCTTCACGTCGCCGGAGAACACCTTCTGCCAGCTCGCGGTCATCGTGATGATCAGGTCCCAGGCCAGGGCGATGCCGGGAATCCAGGCGTACCTGGCCTTGCCGTGCTTGAACATCAGGGTCACGCACAAGGTAAGGGCGATGGCCGCGAGCAGCTGGTTGGAGATGCCGAACAGCGGGAACAGCTGGTAGATGCCACCGATCGGGTCGGTCACGCCGATATACAGCATGTAGCCCCACAGTGCGACGACCACGGCGCTGGCGGACCAGGAAGCCGGTTTCCAGGAGATGTTGGCGTACCTGGGCCAGACGTTGCCGATCGTGTCCTGCAGCATGAAGCGGCCGACGCGGGTCCCGGCGTCGACGGCGGTGAGGATGAACAGTGCCTCGAACATGATCGCGAAGTGGTACCAGAACGCCGCGAGGCTTCCGCCGAACGCCTTGGTGAAGATCAGCGAGATGCCGAAGGCGAGGGTGGGCGCGCCACCGGTGCGGGAGATCAGGGTGATTTCGTGGATGGACTGTGCCGCGGCGGTGAGGTCGGCCGGGCTGAGCGTAAAGCCCAGGGTGCCGATGAACTGCCGCGGCGGAACCCGGCTTGCCACCCGTGGCGGCGGCGGGACTGTTGATCGCGAAGTAGGTTCCCTGGTTGATGACGGAGGCAGCGATCAGGGCGCTGATCGCGACGAATGACTCCATCAGCATGCCGCCGTATCCGATCATCCGGACCTGGCTCTCCTTGGCGATCATCTTGGGCGTGGTGCCCGAGGCGATCAGCGCGTGGAACCCCGACAGGGCACCGCAGGCGATCGTGATGAACACGAACGGGAACAGCTTTCCGGCGAACACGGGGCCGTTGCCCTTGATCGCGAAGTCCGTAACTGCCTGGTTCTGGAGCACAGGTCTGGCGATGATCAGGCCGATCGCGAGGAGCACGATGACGCCGATCTTCATGAACGTGGACAGGTAGTCACGCGGGGTCAGCAGCATCCACACGGGAAGGATCGACGCCAGGAAACCGTAGACGACGAGGCAGATGACCAGCGTCTCCTTGGAGAGGGTCAGCGTCTGGGCCAGACCCATCTGGTCGACGTAGTTGCCGCCGATGATCGCCGCCAGCAGAAGAGCGACACCGATCGCGGTGACCTCCATGACGCGACCGGGGCGCAGGTAGCGCAGGTAGAAACCCATGAACAACGCGATCGGGATCGTCAGCGCGATCGAGAAGACGCCCCATGGCGACTCGGCCAACGCGTTGACCACGACGAGGGCGAGCACCGCAAGGATGATGATCATGATCGCGAAGACCGCGATCAGCGCGGCGATACCGCCGACGGTGCCGATCTCTTCGCGCACCATCTGGCCGAGGCTCTTGCCGTCGCGACGCATCGAGAAGAACAGCACCACCATGTCCTGCACCGCGCCGGCGAAGATGACGCCGACGATGATCCAGATCGTGCCCGGCAGGTAGCCCATCTGCGCGGCAAGCACCGGACCGACGAGCGGACCAGCGCCGGCGATCGCCGCGAAGTGGTGCCCGAACAACACCCGCCGGTCGGTCACGTCGTAGTCGGCGCCGTTCTGGAGGCGTTCGGCCGGTGTGGCACGGGTGTTGTCGACACCGAGCACCTTGTAGGCGATGAAACGGGAGTAGAACCGATAGGCGATGGCGTACGACGAGAGCGCGGCGAACAGGATCCAGAGGGCGGAGACATTCTCGCCTCGGACCAAAGCCAACACCGTCCAGCAGACCGCGCCGACAACGGCCACGGCCCCCCAACCCACCATGGACCTGGGTGTCATCTTCCGCCTGGTTTGATCTGGAGACGTGACCGTTGACATGGGGTCCTCCCGGTGGAGTTCTTGGTTTCGCATGGGAACTTACGCCCTTCGGTGTCATCCGAACAAGGGGGTTTGTGGCGCGCAGACGCTCTGGGCGGGACCTTCGGCCCTACATGCGGCTCCCACCTTGCGGCAGGAATGAGTCATGCAAAACGTCAAGGACGCCGCAGCCCAGTTCCTCTCCAACAAGAGGGTCGCGGTGACTGGCGTCTCCAGGACCCCTGCCGGCCACGGGAGCAACGTTGTGTACCAACGACTTCGGGACCGAGGGTACGAGGTGTTCGCCGTGAACCCGAACGCGGACGAGGTCGAAGGCGATCTGTGCTACCACGACCTGAAATCGATCCCCGGCGGTATCGGCGGGGTGGTGATCGGGACCCGGCCCGGGACCGCCGAGATCACGATGCGCGAGTGCGCCGAGCTCGGCGTCAAGCACGTGTGGATGCATCGCGCCTTCGGGGCCGGCAGCGTCTCCGCGGCTGCAGCGGAATACGGCCGGCAGCAAGGCATCACCGTGATCGACGGGGGCTGCCCGCTGATGTTCGGCCCCACAGCCGATGCCGGGCACAAGGCGATCCGTTTCGTATGCACCCTGACCGGCGCTGTCCCACGAAAGGTGTGACCAACGAGGGTTCACACCCCATGGACGATGCGACTGCCGACCGACTGAGGGGCGTCTTTCGGCGCATCAACCCGTTCATGGCGGCGATGTGGCGCCTGGGGCTGGGTCGCTGGGTGAATGTGTGGCCGGCCGGGTCGGGTCGCATCTTCGTGCTCGGCCACACCGGACGGCGTACCGGGAGTCGGCGATGGACGCCCCTCAACTACGCGATCGTCGACGGTGAGCTGTATTGCACCGCCGGGTTCGGCACTGGCTCGGACTGGTACCGCAACGTGATGGCGCAGCCGCGCGTGGAGGTGTGGCCGCCGGGTGAGCGCTGGGTCGGCATCGTTGAGGACGTCAGTGACGACCCCGAGCGGATCCGGCTGTTGCGCGAGGTGCTCGTGGCGAGCGGGTTCGCCGCGCGCGTGGCCGGGATCGATCCTCGGCGCATGGACGATGAGACCCTTGCCGCAGCGACGGCGCCCTACTGCCTGCTTCGGATTCGCCGAGCCGCAGGTGCCGAACCACTGCCTGCGCACCCCCGCCCGGGCGACCTCAGCTGGTGGTGGGCTGTGGTGGCGGCCTTTGTGGTTGCACTCAGAGCTCGCCGCGCGACCAGCCTGTCGCGGATCAGACGCTGATGACAACGCCCCGGCGTCGGCGGATGCCGCGCTCTATGCAGGAGAAGACGGCGTCGACCGCGATGCCGATCACCAGGATCACGATCATCAGGGCGATCATGTATGACGTGTCGCCGAAGTCGCGGCTCTGCATCAGGAACTGGCCCAGACTGGGCCGGTTGGCGATGGCGACCAACAGCTCGCCGGCGAGCAGCGAACGCCACGCGAACGCCCACCCCTGTTTGAGTCCGGTCACGATGCTGGGCAGCGCAGCCGGCAGGATGACGTGCCGATACAGCGACAGGCCGCTCGCGCCGACGTTGCGACCGGCCCGCACGAGCAGCGCTGGGACGTAGTCCACTCCGCCGATGACGCCGTTGGCGATCGAGGGCACCGCGCCGATGAGGATGACGAACAGGATGGCCTGCTCGGACAGCTGGAACAACAGGATCGCCAGCGGGAACCACGCGATGGACGGCATCGTCTGCAGTCCTGTGATCAGGGATCCGATGGCGGCGCGCAGGATCCTTGACCTGGCCACGAGAACGCCGAGCACCAGCCCAAATACGGCGGCAATGGCAAAACCGACGATGCCACGGGTCATTGTGACGCCGACGGCCTTCCAGAACTCCCCCGTCGCGACCCGATCGGCAAGCTCGACGAAGACCGGCACCGGGCCGGGCAGGACATAGCTCTCCCGCCACCCACTGATCGCGATGAGCTGCCAGAGGCCCAGGGCCAGGGCCAGGGCGGCGAGCTTTGGCCACGCCGACCGCCAGACGGCGTGCGCCTGCGGCGGGGTGGACGAACCAAGATCCAGGGCGTCGAACCCCCGGATCTCGCTCTCCCGCACGGCCTTTCGGTCAGTGTCACGTCCGATCGTGACGTTGCGGGCATCGATGTCAAACGCCATGTCGAGCCACCTCGCGGCGCAGGGCTGCAGTGATCTCCCCGGCCAGAGCAGAGACGGCCCGGTCCTCGATGCGACGGGGCCGGTCGATGGCCACGTTGTACTCCGCCACGATGCGACCGGGGCGGCTGGACAGCAGCACGACCCGGTCACCGAGGCGCACAGCCTCGCGCACGTTGTGGGTGACGAACAGGACGGTCAGGTTGCGCTCTCGCCAGATCGACTCGAGCTCATCGTGCAGCAGGTCCCGAGTCATCGCATCGAGCGCGCCGAACGGCTCGTCCATCAACAGCACGGGGGCCCGGGTCGCAAGGGTGCGAGCGATGGCCACGCGTTGCTTCATGCCGCCGGAGAGCTCGTGCGGTCGACGGTCGGCGAAGTCGGCCAGGTGAACCGCCTCCAGGTAGTCGCGGGCTTGTGCCTCGCGGTCCTTCCTGCCAACTCCTTTGAGCCGCAACGGTGTTGCCACGTTGTCCAGGGCTGACAACCAGGGGAAGAGGGCATGCTCCTGGAACATGAATGCGGCGTGCCCGTCCACCTCGACCGACCCGGAGGTCGACTGGTCAAGGCCGCTGACCAGGTTGAGCAGGGTGGACTTGCCGCATCCGGAAGCCCCGACCAGGGTGACGAACTCGCCGGGACGAACCGTGAGACTGATGCCGTCCAGCGCGAGCACCCCGTTCTCACCGGCATACCGCTTGGTGACGCGATCAAGGGCGACTGCATGGCGGACGGACGCGGGTCGTCCGTCCTGCAGGACAGACGTGGAAGCTGCGGCCGATGAGCTCGTCCGAGTCGTCATGGGGTGATCTCCGCTTTTCCACGTTCCTTGAGCAGCTGGTTGAGCAGGCTCAGATCGACCAGCTTGTCGAGCTGGGGTTCCTTCTTCAGCACCCCTACCTCGAACGCATGCTGAGCGCCCAAAAGCAACGACGAGGGCACCGGGTCGACGGTGAACTGGAGCTGTTTCCATGCCTCTTCGATCAAGGCCGCCTTGAGTGGCTTGCCCGAGATCTTGGCAATCAGGTCCGCGACNTCCCGCTGTGCCCCNGCCGGATCCTTGGCGATGAAGTCAGTCGCGTCCAGATCGCCGGCCAGCAGGGCCNTGACCGTGTCCGGGTGAGCCTTGAGGAAGTCGGTGCGCACGGCGAGCAAAGTGATGGCGAACTGCTTGTTCGGCCAGAGGTCGCGCTCGTCGACAAGGATCTTGCCGCCGGCCTGAACAAGCCGGGTGGCATAGGGCTCCGGCACCCAGGCGCCGACAATCAGCTTCTGCTTGAACGCTTCGACGATCTGCGCGTTGTCCTGCGGCAGCACGTTGACGTCGCCACCTCCCTGGAGGTCGGTCCTGAGGCCGTGCTGCTTGAGCCAGTAGCGCAGTGCGATGTCCTGGGTGTTGCCGAGCTGGGGAGTGCTCACCTTCTTGCCCTTGAGGTCGGCTGCTTTCATGATCGACCGGTCAACGACGAACGAGGTGCCGCCGGTGGCTGCCCCGGCGACGACGGTGAGAGCCTGGCCATCGGAGTTGATGAAGGCGTTGGTGGCCGGACCGGGACCGACGTACGTGGCGTCGATGGCGCCGGACTTCAGGGCCTCGATGGCGGCGGGTCCCGCGTTGAAGGTCGTGACCTTCAACGTGGTCGCCCCGAGGTGCTTGGTGAAGAAGCCCTCCTTGTCGGCGACGATGGCCGTGGCGTGGGTGAGGTTGGGGAAGTAGCCCAGGCGTACCTCTTCGGGAGTCGAACCCGAGGCCTGCGAGCTGCCGCCACACGCCGACATGCCCAGGGTCGCGACGACAGTGCCGAGCACGAGAACGACGCGGGCGAGGGAACGGGACATCAAGAGCTCCAGGTACGCCGTGCGGCCGCGGCCGCGTTGGCCGCACCGTCTCGGCGCTGACCATCCCTAGGGACACGAAGAGTGTTCTATAGCCTCACGTTATTCATCAAATAACTCATCGTTATGTCTCGGATGCTGGAAACTGCCCCAGCGGACCTGCAGCTCGG
>JGI24129J20441_1000040_pt1 | contig 29777 bp, 28 predicted proteins | sample BarGraNGADG00211_FD_20441 | JGI IMG/M metagenome (IMG submission 20441) | reverse complement strand
CCACGGCTGATGACGTGAACGCGGGCAAGATGCTGTTCCTGGCCAACTGCGCCACCTGTCATGGCCTGCACGCCGAAGGCAGCAAGGACGCCCCCAGCCTGGCCGGTGTGGGCGCTGCAGCCGTTGACTTCCAGGTCGGCACAGGCCGTATGCCGCTCGCCGGTCCGGGGGTTCAGGCCGCGTCCAGCACGAAGATCAAGTTTACCGATGTTCAGATCGCGTCTCTGGCCGCGTACGTCGCCTCGCTCAGCCCCGGCCCGGCGATTCCCGATGACCAATACACCAAGGGCGATGGCAATATCGCTCACGGCAACGAGCTGTTCAAGGTCAACTGTGCGATGTGCCACAACTTCGCCGGCTCGGGTGGCGCGCTGACTCGTGGCAAGTACGCGCCGAGCCTGCGCAACGTCACCGGCACGCACATCTACGAGGCGATGGTGTCGGGACCGCAGTCGATGCCGGTCTTCAACGACGCCAACCTGTCCCCCACTGACAAGAACGACATCATCAGCTACCTGCACGAGCTGGACAAGAACAAGAACCCTGGTGGTATGAACCTTGGCAACCTCGGACCTGTCTCCGAGGGCATGTTCATCTGGGTCTTCGGCCTGGGCCTGATGGTGGGTGCCGCCGTCTGGCTTGGCGCGAAGGCCGCGTGACCTGATGCGAAGCCCTGGCAACACCATTCGACGCCACGACCCAACACCCGAGCGCTGCGAATCGACGGGATCGATCTCACGATGACCGAGAAGGACATGGAACCCACAGGGGCCGACGGTGGCGATCCGGGCACCGCGCTGGGCCTCGACCAGGGACATACCGAAGGCGGGGGCGGGTTGCCAGAGCGTTTTGCCAATCCCGGACTTCCCCCGCACGTCAGCCGCTCAGCGGACCTCGATGAGCATGCCGCCCACCGTGCGGAACGTCAGGTCGCGGCGTTGTTCGGCATCTCGATGGTGGCCACCGTCATCTTCCTCGTGGCCTACTTCGCGATCGACCAGAACACCTACCGGTTCGTCCCCGGCATCGGGCAGGCGAACCTGTCCAACGTCGTCCTTGGAGTATCACTCGGCCTGAGCCTGCTGTGCATCGGCCTCGGCGCGGTCCACTGGGCCAAGACCCTGATGCCTGACAACGAGGTCACCGAGGCTCGGCACCCGCAGCGGTCCTCGGACGACGCCCGTGCTGAGGCGGTCGAGACGATCATGGCTGGTGGCGACGCGTCGCAGCTGGCTCGCCGCCCGCTGATCAAGTACACGCTCGGGGGCGCCCTCGGCCTCTTCGCACTCCCGCTGGGTCTTCAGCTGGCCGGCAGCCTGGGACCTCTCCCCCATGCCGATCTGTCAACCACGTTCTGGCGCAAGGGAATGCGTCTGGTGCGCGACCCGGAGCTGACCCCCATCAAGGCCTCGGATGTCACCATAGGATCGGTCTTCCACATCATGCCGGAGGGCATCGACAAGTCCCACGACTTCCTCGAGGAAAAGGGCAAGGCCGCGGTCCTGCTCATGAGGCTGAACCCTGACGACATCAAGATCGCCAAGGAGCGCGACTGGGGTCACGACGGGATCGTCGCCTACTCCAAGATCTGCACCCACGTGGGATGTCCCGTCGGCCTCTACGAGCAACAGACCCACCACCTGTTGTGCCCATGTCACCAGTCGACCTTCGACGTGACCGAAGACTGCAAGGTCATCTTTGGCCCGGCGCACCGGCCCTTGCCGCAGCTGAAGATCACCGTTGATGCCGAGGGCTACCTCGTGGCCGACTCCGCGTTCCGCGAAGCGGTCGGCCCAAGCTTCTGGGAGCGTGGATGAGCAACACCGCCACCCCGAAGGGCGCCACAGGTCCGCACGCCAAGGACGTGAAGCCTGAACCAGGCAAGGGCGGCGGCCTGGCCGGTTGGGTGGACGACCGCACCGGCGCCGCCAAGCCGGTGAGCTACCTGCTCAAGAAGGTTTTCCCGGACCACTGGTCCTTCATGCTCGGCGAGATCGCGATGTTCTCGCTGGTCATTCTGCTGCTGACCGGTACGTTCCTGACCTTCTGGTTCGTCCCGAGCGCCGGCCAGGTGATCTACAACGGCTCCTACGTGCCGCTCAAGGGCATCGCGATGAGCGAGGCGTTCAGGTCCACCATCGACATCAGCTTTGATGTCCGCGGCGGACTGATCATGCGCCAGATCCACCACTGGGCGGCGCTGATGTTCACCGTCTCGATCACGGTGCACATGTTCCGGGTCTTCTTCACCGGAGCCTTTCGCAAGCCGCGCGAGATCAACTGGGTCATCGGCACGATCTTGTCCCTGTTGGCCATCAACGAGGGCTTCACCGGCTACTCCCTTCCGGACGACCTGCTCTCGGGCACCGGTCTGCGGGCCGCCGAGGGCTTCATGCAGTCAGTCCCCGTCGTGGGCTCCTACCTCGCCTACTTCATCTTTGGCGGCGCGTTCCCCGGCGAGGCGATCATCCCGCGCCTCTACACGACCCACGTGCTCCTGCTCCCGGCGCTCATCGTCGGGCTGTTCACCGCCCACATCGTGCTCGTGGCGGTGCACAAGCACACCCAGTACCCCGGCCCGGGCAAGACGAACGACAACGTGGTCGGCTACCCGATGATGCCGGTCTACATGGCCAAGGCCGGAGGCTTCTTCTTCATCGTGTTCGGCATCACCACCCTGATGGCCGCCCTGGTCACGATCAACCCGATCTGGCTGTACGGCCCCTATGACCCATCACCGGTGACCGCTGGCTCACAACCCGACTGGTACATGGGCTTCGCCGATGGTGCACTGCGCCTGTTCCCCGGCTTTTTCGAGTTCCACGTCTTCGGGTTCACCCTCAGCCTGAACGTCTTCATCCCCTCTCTCGTGGTGATGCCTTTGCTGTATGGCATCGCCGGGGCCTACCCGTTCATCGAGTCCTGGGTCACTGGGGACAAGCGCGAGCACCACCTGCTGGATCGCCCGCGAAACGCCCCGACCCGCACCGGGCTCGGCGTCATGGCCATCAGCTTCTACCTCATCCTGTTCTTTGCAGCTGGCAATGACCTGATGGCCATCAAGCTGGGGCTGTCCATCAACGACATCACCCGGGCGTTCCAGATCCTGTTGATCGTGGTCCCGCCGCTGGCGTACTGGGTCACGAAACGGATCTGTCTGAGCCTGCAGCGCCACGACCGCGACCTGGTCCTGCATGGCCGCGAGACCGGACGCATCGTCCGCACCGCCGAAGGCAGCTTCTTCGAGGTTCACCAAGCTCTCCCCGAGCACCAGCGCTGGGCGCTGGTGCAGCACCAGTCCGAGAAGCCCTTGCAGCTGACTGCCACTGTCGACGCCAACGGGGTACGCCGACCCGGCGCCTTCATGGAGCGGCTGCGCGGCAAGGTCTCGAGCTTCTACTTCACTGACAGCGTCGACCCCGTGACTCCGGCCGAGCTGGCCGCTGCTCATCACGACGGCTCCGCGCACGAGGCGATCGAGGCCGCCCAGGACGACGTTGGGCAAGGTTGGGTCGGACAGCTGCACGGTGGTGCCGAGGAGCTCCCCGAGACGGACGCATACACCCCTCACGAGCATGAGCATGAGGTGGACCCGGACCCCACCACCGCGCGCTGAGGCAATCAGAGCGTCGGCAAGGAGCGGACATGGGCCGCGCAGCCCATGAAGGGAGCCCGGGCGCAGGGCCAGCGGCCCACGTCCCCTCCGCGCCGATGAGGTCAACTGCCCAGCAGCTGGGCCAGTCGCGTCAACAGGTCGTGCTCATCACCCACCAGCTCAACCACCTTCGTGCGGGATGTCATCCCGCTCACCAGGCCCACATCGGCCCGGCGCAGGTCAAAGGCCTTGGCAACGGCCTTGAGAACGGCCTCGGTCGCTGCACCATCCACTGCCCGCGGAGCCACACTGACGATGAGGACCGACGCCTGGCCGTCGGACCCGTCGCCATACTGCCCGCCGACCTTGGGCCGGGAGGCTCCGGGCTTGACCCGCACGCTCACTCGCATCCAGCCATTGTGTCGTGCCAGAGACCACAGTCCCGACTCCAGCGCCCTTCGCCGTGGCAGGCTGGCTGATGTGCTGACGATGACCGCAGAAGAGTTCGACGAGGCCGTGGGAGACGCACTCGACCAAGTCCCCGCCGACCTGCTTGCCCTCATGGACAATGTGGTGTTCCTCGTTGAGGACGAGCCGCCCTCAGATGACCCGGAGCTGCTCGGCGTGTACGACGGCACTCCGTTGACCGAGCGCAATGACGGCTGGGCTTCGGGGGCACTTCCGGACCGGATCACCATCTTCCGTGGTCCGACGCTGCGCATGTGTCAGACACGCGAGGAGATCCTGGAGGAGGTAGCGGTCACCGTGGTGCACGAGATCGCGCACCACTTCGGTATCGACGACGAGAGACTGCACGAGCTGGGGTGGGACTGACCCGCACCCCCACCAGCCCNCACGCCCCCAGGTGCTCACGCCCAGGAGTGCAGAATCAGGCGAGCGCGCTCTGGGCTTTCCAACCGACAAAGTCGTAGACCCAGACGCCGATGCCTTCGGTCGGTTTGAAGGCCCGGGGGGAGCCGGTGAACTTGACGATGTCACCCATCTTGGAGTTGTTGAACATCCACTCGGCATCGGCAGGCGCCATGTTGGTACACCCATGCGAGACGTTCTGGGTGCCTTGTGCATTGACCGACCAGGGGGCGGAGTGGATGAACTCCCCCGTCCAGGTCAGGCGCAAGTTCCACTTGGTATCGATCTTGTAGTAGTTGGGGTCGCCCTTGGGGATACCCACTGTCGCCGAGTCCATCGTGATGGCCTTGTTGCGCTCGATGATGACTTTGATGCCGTTACGGGTCTCGGTCAGCGGTCCGGGCCTGCCCGTGCTCACCTTGAACGTGCGGATGGCCACGCCATCGCGACGAACGATCAGGGTGTGGGCGTTCACATCCACCGTGCTCACCATCGACGAGCCCACGGTGAAGCTCGTCTGGTCATCCCCAGCGATCCACTTGTCTGCCCCGGTCTGTAGGCCGTGCAGCGGCGTGGACACCGTGACCTTGGTGCCCGGGAACCAGTAGTCCTTGGGGCGCCACATCAGCTGACGGTTATCGAGCCATCCCCACGCACCCTGCTGGACCGGAACCGTCGTGACCTTGACCCGCTTCTCGACCTCCGCCCGCTCTGCCTTGGTGATAACGCCGGTGTCGAACTGGACGATGACCGGCATGCCGACACCGACGATGCCGCCGTTGGGNATCAGGCCATAGGTCGCCGTCACCTTGGGCGTCAGGGTCGTGAAGGTTGAGCTGGTGGTTGTCGCCGTGCCATCGGGGCCGGTCGATGCCATGGTCAGGGTGTAAACCGTGGACGGGCGAAGCAGATCGCTGCTCGTCCAGACGCCGTCGGGACCTGCCTGCCCTCCGACCGTCTGCCCATTGGCGTCTGCGAGCGTCACTGCGCCAAGCACGCCGGAGGACGCCTTCACGCTGACATGGACGTTGGGCGCGACATCGGTGGCCAGATCAGCCGGGACGACGTCGAGCACTGCCGGAGTGGACGTGGGCGTGGCTGTGGCCGAGATCTGCCCCGAGCCGTTCGCCGCCGAGCCGGCGGTGCCTGCCGGTGCGATGCCCTGGCAGGCACTCAGCACGAGGCTCAAGGCCACGAGGGCAGCGGCGAAAACGCCCCCTGATCGGGACCTCACTGATGGTGCCTTCACGTCGTACCGACTCTCAGGTAATGGCCACTGGCCGATGCTCCACCGGACCCCCCGTGAGGCCGGTCGATCGACAGACTTCAGGATGCCCTGGAAGGTGGCTTACGAGGTCACAAAAACGCCTCACCGCTGTCAGGAGCTGTCTGGTCGAACCTCGCCTCAGCCTACGCCCTACGCACCTCAGACGCGCGTAGCAACGCCAGCCGCGTCACAGAATCAGACGGCGTGCTCCCCACGGAAGTACTCATATGTCCACCCGATGAGGGCCAGGACAGCCAGACACACCCCAATAATGAACAGCCACCAGCCGACGGCCAGGCCGAGGAAGACGACCGCAGCGGACGCGGCCAATGGCAGCGGCCACCAGCTGTGGGGGCTGAAGAACCCGTACTCCCCTTCGGCAGCCGATATCGGGGCTGAGGGGTCATCTTCCGGACGAGGGTCGAGCTTGCGGCCCGTTTCCCAGAGGTAGAAGCCGATCAGGGCAGAGAGCCCGGCACACAGAAGCAGCCCGAAGGGGCCCACAGGCTCTCTCCAGTGGGTCACCGTGCCGTAGATCAGCCCCACCACGGTGAAGAACGTGCCGATCACGACGAACAGCTTGAACTCGGCCTTCATGGCACATCCTCCCCGTGCAGCGTTTGGTCAGGATCGTTCTCGCCCAGCAACGTGTTGAGAATGCGCTGGTCGGCCACCGGAGCGTCATATACGACGCTCTCAGGGTGGTGCAGGTCGAAGGCCGGACGCTCGGAGCGGATCCTTGGGATCGACTCGAAGTTGTGCCTCGGTGGCGGGCACGACGTTGCCCACTCCAATGACGCGCCGTAGCCCCACGGGTCGTCGGTCTCGACCAACGGTGCCGTCCGATAGGTCTTCCACACGTTGTAGAGGAAAGGAATCGTTGACGCACCCAGCAGGAAGGCTCCCACGGTAGAGACCTGGTTCATCCAGGTGAAGCCATCCTCGGGCAGGTAGTCGGCATAACGACGCGGCATACCCACAATCCCGAGAACGTGCTGGATCAGGAACGTCGTATGGAAACCGATGAACAACATCCAGAAATGGATCTTTCCGAGCTTCTCGTCAAGCATCCGTCCGGTGAACTTGGGCCACCAGAAGTAGAAGCCGGCGAACATGGCAAAGACCACCGTGCCGAACACCACGTAGTGGAAGTGCGCCACCACGAAGTAGGAGTCGGTGACGTGGAAGTCCAGCACCGGGCTCGACAAGATGATGCCGGTCAGCCCGCCGAAGAGGAAGGTCGTCAGGAAGCCGATCGCCCACAGCATCGGGGTCTCGAAGGTGACCGACCCGCCCCACATCGTGCCGATCCAGTTGACGAACTTCACCCCCGTGGGCACCGCTATGAGCATGGTCATGATGGCGAAGAACGGCAGCAGGACCTGGCCGGTTGCGTACATGTGATGCGCCCAGACGCTCACCGACAGGGCCGCGATCGCGATCGTCGCGAAGACCATGCTCTTGTAGCCGAACAGCGGCTTGCGGGAGAACACCGGGATGATCTCGCTGATGATTCCGAAGAACGGCAGCGCGATGATGTAGACCTCGGGGTGGCCGAAGAACCAGAACAGGTGTTGCCACAGCATCGCCCCGCTGTTGCTCGGGTCGAACACATGGGCCCCGAGTCTGCGATCGGCCCCAAGAGCGAAAAGCGCGGAGGCCAGCACGGGGAAGGCCATCAGGACCATGATCGAGGTGATCAGGATGGTCCAGGTGAACAACGGCATCCGGAACATCGTCATGCCGGGAGCGCGCAAGCAGATGATCGTGGTGATGAAGTTGACCCCACCAAGGATCGTGCCGAAACCAGCCAGCGCCAGGCCGAAGACCCAGAGGTCACCACCCATGCCGGGGCTGTAGGCCACATCCGAGAGCGGAGCATAGGCGAACCACCCGAAGGACGCCGCGCCCGACGGTGTGAGGAACCCAGCAGAAGCGATCAGCCCGCCGAACAGATAGAGCCAGTAGGCGAGCATGTTCAGCCGTGGGAAGGCGACGTCCGGGGCACCGATCTGGATCGGCATGAGCGCGTTGGCGAACCCAGCGAACAGCGGCGTTGCGAACAGCAGCAGCATGATCGTGCCGTGCATGGTGAACAGCTGGTTGTACTGCTCGGGGTTGTCCACGATCTGCAGGCCGGGCGCGAACAGCTCTGCCCGCATGAGCAGCGCGAGCAGGCCACCGATCATGAAGAAGCCGAACGCGGTGATGAAGTAGAGGTTGCCGATCACCTTGTGATCGGTCGTGGTGACCCACTTGACCACCGTTTGACCAGGCGACCGGCGACGTGGGTAGGCCTCGATCTTCAACGGCGTGCTCGTTTTCACGCTCGACATCAGTTGCCTACCCTCTTGGGCAGGTACTGCTGGTCGCCCGGTTGGACCTTCTCGCGGCTCAAGCTGTTGTCGAGCATGCCGACGTTGCCCTGGGCCAGCAGCGCGGCCATGTGCGCGTCGTAGTCGGCCTGGGACACGACCTTGACCTGAAAGAGCATCTGCGAGTGGTAGGTGCCGCACAGCTCGGCACACTTGCCCTCGAAGGTGCCGATCTCGGTGGGCTTGATCTGGAACCGGTTGACCTTGCCCGGGATGATGTCCATCTTCATGAGGAACTGTGGCACCCAGAATGAGTGGATGACGTCGCGGGAGGTAAGGACGAACTCGACCCGTTTGTTCACCGGGAGGTAGAGCGCCGGCAGGGTCGCGGCAACGCCCGGCACTCCGGTCAACTGTGCTTGGGTGCCTGACTCGAAGGTGCCGGCCTCGACGTAGTTGAAGTCCCAGCTCCACTGCTTGCCGACCACGTTGACCGTCACGTCAGGTTTCTTGGACGTGTCCAGGAGCGCCGTCTCGTCGCGTGCGGTGTAGAAGAAAAGAACCGCGATCATGAAGAGGGGGACGACGGTGAAGAAGATCTCGATCGGNACGTTGTAGCGCAGCTGCTCGGGGAGGCCAACATCGTCCTTCTTGCGACGGTAGGCCACGATGCACCAGATGATCAGGCCCCACACCACCACGCCGACACCGAGAGCGGCCAACCAGGAGCCGTCCCACAGGTTGGTGATCCGACTGCTCTGGTCGGTCACGCCGTGAGGAAGCAGCCCTCGCGACAGCGAACCGCCGCAACCACTGAGGGCTACGGCGCAGACCACAGCAAGTCCGGTGATGGTCAGTCCTCGCCGCTTTGCGCGTGCAACAGTGTCATCGTGCTGACGCAAGGTGCGCACCTTCCAATCAGGGACCAGCGAATGGCAGAAACCCTACTAGAGCGGCGGCCTTTCGACCTCCCAACTTGGGACTAAGTTCAGGGCGTGGCGCAACAACCTGGGACCGAGCTACGGGCCACTCCCCGTCGCGTGCTGCTCGACGCGGGGAGCACACCGATGCTGCCCTCCGCCAGAGCCACCCTGATGGCTGCCCTCGACTCCGGCTGGGCCGACCCGCGACGGCTCCACGCCGAAGGTCGTCGGGCGCGGGCCCAGTTGGATCAGGCGCGCGAGCTGCTCGCCTACGGACTGGGCGTACGCCCCCCCGAGGTCTCGTTCCTGCCCGGAGGCCCAGCAGCGTTGCGTGCCGGTCTGGAGGGACTGAGGTATGCCGGCCGCCGTCGTGGCGCGCGAATGGTCGCTACAGCCGTCGAGCACTCGGCGATCCTGACGACAGGTCGCTACCACGCTGCCCAGGCCGACAACGCGTTGCTGTTCGCCGAGGTGGGCGTGGACAGGGTTGGAAGGGTCGACCTCCCAGCCCTCGAAGATGCGATCTCGGTTCCTGGCACGGTGCTCGCCGCGGTCCAGTCGGCCAATGGCGAGATCGGCACTCGTCAACCTCTCGAGCGGGCCCACGAGCTGTGCCGCGCACACGACATACCGCTGTTGGTGGACGCCATGGCATCGCTCGGGCGTGACTCGACACCCGTGCACTTCGACGTCCTGGCAGGTGACGCCCGATCGTGGGGCGGCCCTGCGGGTCTGGGCGTGCTGGTCGTCCCCGAGCGAACACGCTGGCGCCGTCCAGGCCCTGCCAGTGAGGTCGAGCACGGTCGCACCGACGTCGAGCCCGTCGTCGCGATCGCACTGGCCGCGGCAGAGGCCTGGCGGCAGACCCAGGCGAACAGGGTGGTCGAGGCCGCCCGATCGGCTGCGCTCATCCAGCGACTTCGCGCGGCGGCTGCCGACCTCCGTGACGTGGACGTCGTGGGTGATCCGGACGACCGGCTGCCTCACGTCCTGACCTTCTCCCTGCTGTATGTCGACGGCGAGGCCCTGGTGACCGAGCTCGACCGCCGCGGCTTCGCCGTTGGGTCAGGGTCGGCCTGCACCTCGAGCACCCTCGAGCCAAGTCATGTCCTGGCGGCCATGGGGGTGCTCACCCATGGCAATGTGCGAATCACGTTGCCACTGAATGCGATCGCGCCGACAATAGACGAGGATGTGGATCGGTTCATAGCCGAGCTGCCTGACGCGGTTGCTGTCGTCCGGGCCCAGCTCGGGGCGTCCGACCTATGAACGAGATCGAGGTCGACGCCCGCGGACTGCGCTGCCCTCTGCCTGTGATCCGTCTCGCCGCGGCCGCCCGGGATGCACCCGACGGCACCCGGATCACCGTGCTGACGAGCGATCCGGCCGCCCGCCACGACATCCCGGCGTGGTGCCGAATGCGCGATCACGAGCTGATCGAGATTGCGCAGGTCTTCGACCCGACATACCTGCGGATCGTCGTGGTGGTGCGCTCTCAGACGTCAAACGCTTCAGGTGGGGGAAGCGGCAGCGCACGCTCGAGCACAGCGATGTAGTCGCTGCGCGCGATCTCGGTAATGCCGAGGCTCGCCAGATGTGGAGTGGCCCACTGCACGTCGATGATCCGGCGCGGGTCGCCATCGGCGAACACACGCTCCGAGAGACCCACCAAGGCGCACTTCGACGCGTCGGTCGCACGATGGAACATCGACTCCCCCGCGAACAACCCACCCAAGGCCAGGCCATAGAGGCCTCCCTGCAGCTCACCATCACGCCACGCCTCAACCGAGTGCGCCCATCCGAGCTCATGAAGTCGGGTGTAGGCCCCGATGACCTCAGCAGTGATCCAGCGCCCTTGTCGCCCCGGGTCGGAGCAGGCCTCGACGACCTCGACGAACGCCGTGTCGACTCGAATCTCTAACTGTGGCAAAGCTTTTCGCAGAGACCGACTGATCCGGACATGCCCGGGCCGCAGAACGCCGCGCGGGTCTGGCGACCACCAGCCAATGGGCGGGCCGCCATCGTCACCGACCCCCATCGGGAACAACCCCGCCCGATAGGCCATGAGCAACGTGCCGGGCTCAAGATCTGCACCGACACCGACGAGGTCGTCATCCGGCGTCGCCTGGTCTAGATCCAGCTGCCAGAGTGAGGGCGGGGGCTCCATCGGCATGCGGATCAGATCGACCGGTCAGGGGCGCGGGCAGGTGATGTGAGCCTCGATCTCGGCGCAGGCCTCGTCACCGTAACCCTCGGCGAAGCGCTCGAGGAAGCGCCGACGGCCGAGCTCGTACTCCTGCGTGCCGACGGTCTCCACGACGTAGGTCGCCAGCATCGAGCCGATCTGCGCCGATCGTTCGTGACCCAGCTCGCACGCCAATCCGGTGAGGAAGCCGGCGCGAAATGCATCGCCCACCCCGGTCGGGTCAGCCTTGCGCACTTCATTGGCCACCTTGACCTCGATCGGCCGTTCGCCCCGCGTGGTGATGAGCGCACCGTCCTTGCCTTTGGTGATGACCCGCGTCTGGACGCGTTCGGCGATCGCGTCGGCGCTCCACCCGGTCTTCTGCTCGGTCAGAGCCGCCTCGTACTCGTTGGTGAACAGAAAGGCCGCCCCGTCGATCAGCTCACGGATGGACTCGCCGTCCATGAAAGCCAGCTGCTGCGATGGATCGGCGGCGAACGGGATCTTGCGGGCCCGGCACTCCTGGGTATGCCGCAGCATGGCCTCGGGGTCGTTGGATCCGATGACGACCAGATCCAGTCCCCCGACGCGGGCAGCCACAGGGCCCAGCTCGATCTCGCGGGCCTCGCTCATGGCGCCGGCGTAGAAGGTGGCGATCTGCGCCATGTGGTCATCGGTGGTGCACACGAAACGGGCCGTGTGCCGGGTCTCGGAGATGTGCACGGAGTCACAGTCGACCCCGTGGCGTTCCAGCCAGGATCGGTACTCCACGAAATCCTCGCCGGCAGCTGCCACCAGGATCGGTTGCTGCCCCAGGTTGGCCATGCCGAACGCGATATTGGCGGCAACGCCCCCGCGGCGGATCTCGAGGTCCTCCACGAGGAAGGACAGGGCGATCTTGTCGAGCTGGTCGACGACCAGGGAGTCGGCGAATCGACCCTTGTAGGTCATCAGGTGGTCGGTGGCAATGGATCCTGTGATGGCAATACGCACGCAGGCAACCTACCTCGCGGTAGCCCTGCCCTCGAAGTCAGCGGTGAAGCTGTTACCGGTGAGTGTTACCGCTTGGTACGTATTTCCCTGGTCCGACAACAGAAATACGGTGGCTCCATGACGACTTCCATCTATGTCCCTGGTCCCCTCGATGGCCTCGACGAAGGCAGTCTGGCCGAGCTCGCACAGGACAGTCGGGACATCGAGCTCCACGTCGCGGCGCCCCGCCCGTGGGTCACGCCGAGTCATGCCCTGATCGATGTCACCGCCGACGCGTCAGCACTGATCGACGGGCTCGCGGCATACGGCGTCACTGCATAGGGCACCCGTGCCCCTGCGAACGCAGCGGGTAAACCCGGGGGGCCGGCTCAGCTGAAGGAGTCGCCGCAGGCGCAGGAACTGCCTGCATTGGGGTTGTCGATCGTGAAACCTTGCTTCTCGATGGTGTCGGCGAAGTCGATCGAGGCGCCGTCGAGATAGGGGGCACTCATCCGGTCGATGACGACCTCGACGCCACCGAAGTCGACGACCAGGTCGCCGTCGAGGGTGCGCTCGTCGAAGTACAGCTGGTAAACCAAGCCGGAGCACCCACCAGGCTGCACGCCGACCCGCAGACGAAGGTCATCGCGGCCCTCTTGCTCGAGCAGGCTCTTGACCTTGACCGCGGCCACGTCGGAGAGCAGCACGCCGTGCGCTGGTTTGTCGGCGCCGGCTTCCTCGGCAACTGCCTGCGCGAGGCGGGCCTGGGTGTCGTCCTGAACACTCATGTGGTGAGTCCTTAAGTAGTTGGTCGAGCAGGTGTTGGTCGAGCAGGTGTTGGTCGAGCAGGTGTTTGGTCGTGGGGCAATCGTGCAACAGTGCCAACCCACGGGCGTCGGGATGTGTTCCCAACGCCTCAAGGGTACGTCAGGGATGGCGGGGGGACCATGTCGTCGCCACTCTCTGCGCCCTCCGGCTGAGAGTGCCCGCGGGGTCTGCAAGGGCTGCCGCGATCTGCCGCGGGTCCTCAGCCACGGCATAGGTGCCACTGATGCCAAGTGCCATCGAGTCACGCCGTCCCACCAGGGCCTGACCCGCGATGACAACGGTCGGTTTCGCCCTGGCCAAGGCGGAGGCGGCGACCCCCGCGACGACCTTGCCACGCAGACTCTGCACGTCGAACGTGCCCTCGCCGGTGACGACCAGATCGGCGGTCTGCACCAGCGCGTCGAAGCCGACCGCGTCAAGCACGGCCTGCACCCCGCTGACCCGATGCCCGCCAAGGAGCAGCAGCCCGTAGCCCAAGCCTCCGGCAGCCCCCGCACCCGGCTCGCGTTCGAGTCGAATCTTCTTGCCGGTGAGCAGGTCCCGGCTGACGGGAACGACCCTGCCGACAACCTGGGTGAAGTGACCTAGAGCGGCCTCGAGCTGCTGCGCCATCTCNGGGGTCGCGCCCTTCTGAGCCGCATAGACCGCACTTGCGCCATGGAATCCGAGCAGCGGCGAGTCGACGTCGGTGGCNAGGACGAGCTCGACGGAGTGCAGCCGCTCACGCACCAGCCTGAGTCCCTCAAGCCCGTCGTCNGCCAGCTTGCCGAGGGTCGCTCCGCCCANGCCCAGCGCCTCCCGGCCGCCGGCTCCCAGCGCGGCCAGCATGCCGGCTCCCCCGTCGTTGGTCCCACTGCCACCGAGCCCGACCACGACCCGGGTGGCACCCCCGCCGACCGCTGCGTCAACGAGCTCCCCGACGCCGTAGGTGCTGGTGACCATGGGATTGCGCTCGCCCTCGGAGAGCAGGTGCAGCCCGCAGGCCTGTGCAGACTCGATGTATGCCGTCCGCGTTTCACCTCTGTCGACCATCAGGATCGAGGCCGGAACGGGACGTCTGAGCGGATCAGACACCGTGACGGACACCGTCGCGCCGGTGAGCGCTGCGGTCAGCACGTCAAGAAACCCCGGGCCTCCGTCGCTCAACGGTTGCAGGGTGAGGGCGTCATCAGGCGCGCTGCGTCGCCAGCCCTCGGCGATCGCCTCAGCCGCCTGAGCCGCGCTGAGGGTGCCGGTGAAACAGTCGGGGGCTATGAGGACGCGCACATGCCCATGTTGTCAGGCGGTGACCTGTCAGGCCGTCACCTGTCATGGGCTGACGTCACGTCGTCGCAGCCTGGTCATCGTCGAGTCGAACGACCAAGCAGGGGCCCCCGGCGTAGATGCCCCCGTCGATGGCGAGTGCCCGGCCGCCTGCATATGACAGGGGGCCCGTGACCTCCGTGGAGTCCTGTCCGGTGAGTGAGGCGATGATGCTGTGGCCGTGGACGATCCGCTCGCCGCCGAACTGGTCGAGGATCTCTACGGCCACCCGCTCACCACCAGGGCCCGCGTACGCATAACGTGCCGTAAGCCTGACCCAGCACTCCCACCACTCCCCAAACTCATCACCGGCAAGCACGCCGCGTATCGCGTCGTTGATCAGCTCGGCACTGTCGCCCCACCGGAGGTACTCAGTGGTGTCGGTGTGCAACAACAGGTCGCGACCTGCCAGAACGATGGCGTCCAGCCCGCTGAGCCAGGCAATGTGCTGGTCGGTGAGGCCCTCCTGATCGCCAACCCGGCCTCCGTTGAGGGACCAGCTGCGAGCGAAGCTTCGGTGGCTGCCGAAGTGTGACGGGACCCGCCGGTCGCCGAAGCGGTGCACACCCAGCGCGAGGACCTCGTGGTTACCGAGCAGGGCTTCAACCTGCCCACCGGCCGCGCCTGCCTCGTCCTGCAGTCGGCGAATGAGGTCGATGACCGCGATGCCGTCGGGACCACGGTCGAAGAAGTCGCCCAGGACGCTCAGACGTGCTCCGCCCCCGCACCAAGCGTCATCGGAGTCGAGCAGCCTCGCACGGCGAAGCGCCATGACCAAGGGCTCTACGTGTCCGTGGATGTCACTGACGGCATAGTGCATGTGCCAAACCTAGGGGACTCACCCCCTGAGGGCGCCCGGCCATCGGTCAAACCCGCCAGCAGCCTCGGTCGTCGATCGAGGCTCACTCACGGACGCCCCAACGCCCTCGGCGTGTTCAGGCTGGTCAGGCTCCCCCTGCGCCCTGCCTTCCGCAACAAGCCCCGCCTCAGCGTCCAACCGCCCAAGGAACTCCATGCCAAACCCTGTCTTTCTTGGTCTGCTTCGCGAGGCTTTTCATGCCGGGCGGCCAATATCCCAAATGTACAGGTGCAGGTAAAGACTTGACAAGGAGTTGGTCATAACTGTGCTCGACGTTGACGACCACATTAGTCACGTTCGTGTCATGCGACACCCTCCACTCGCTGACGAGCCACCATCATGACCCGGTCGGCGGCATACGATCAGGGCGTGAGCACAACGAAACAGCAACCCCACGCCCCTTTGCCCCTGCTCGTCCTGGGTCAGGGTCGCGAGCTCGCCACCGAGCGGGGCGTCGAATGTCCCGGTGAGCTGCCGGCACCCTCCGACCCGGGTCTGGTCGAACGTGCACGGGTCGCCAAGGCTGCACTCGGCGACAAGGTTTTCATCCTCGGCCACCACTACCAGCGCGACGAGGTCATTGAGTTCGCCGACGTGACCGGCGACAGCTTCAAGCTCGCCAAAGAAGCGGCCGCACGTCCGGAGGCGGCATACATCGTCTTCTGCGGCGTGCACTTCATGGCGGAGGCGGCCGACATCCTCACGGCGGACCATCAGCAGGTCGTGCTGCCCGACCTGGCCGCGGGATGCTCCATGGCAGACATGGCCGCAATCGGCCAGGTCGAGGACGCATGGGACGACCTGGCCGAGATGGGCGTCGCGGACGAGCTTGTTCCCGTGACCTACATGAACTCCGCCGCCGCTATCAAGGCCTTCACTGGCCGCCACGGGGGCACGATCTGCACGTCGAGCAATGCGAAGACCGCGATGCAGTGGGCATGTGACCAGCATGGCGGTGTCGGGGGCGATGCAAAGGTGTTTTTCCTGCCCGACCAGCACCTGGGACGCAACACCGCCGTCCGCGAGCTCGGCCTCTCGCTGCAGGACTGCGCGGTGTTCGACCCACACAAACCTGCCGGCGGGCTGACCCGCGAACAGGTCCGGGCTGCGCGGGTGATCCTGTGGCGCGGACATTGCTCAGTGCACGGGCGCTTCTCGCTCGAAGCCGTTTCCGCCGCTCGCGCCACCATCCCCGACGTCAGGGTGATCGTGCACCCAGAGTGCCAGTACGACGTCGTCGACGCTGCAGATGTGGTCGGCTCGACCGAGCGGATCATCCAGGCCATTGCCTCGGCACCGGACGGAAGCTCGTGGGCCGTGGGCACCGAGCTTAACCTCGTGCGCCGTCTCGCGACGATGTTCCCGAAGCAGAACATCGCCTTCCTGGAAAAGAACGTCTGCTACTGCTCGACCATGAACCGCATCGACCTGCCGCACCTGGTCTGGGCGCTTGAGTCGCTCGTGGCCGGCCGTGTCATCAACCAGATCACCGTCGATCCCGACGTCGCCAAGTGGGCCAAGGTTGCGCTCGACCAGATGCTCGCGCTGCCGGGCGAGACCGCCAAGGACTGACTGCCCGCGGCTGCTCGCCTGCGACTGACGATGCGCCTTGGCGCTCAGTCGCGCAGAAGCCCCAGACGTTCGAGAAGGACGGCCTCGGCCAGGCAGACCCGCTCGAACTCACCGAGGTGCAGGCTCTCGTTGGCGCCGTGAGCGCGGGTATCGGGATCCTCGACCCCTGTGACCAGGATGCCGGCGTCGGGGAACCTCTCGGCGAACGCAGCCACGAACGGGATCGAACCGCCAACACCGATATCGACCGGTGCAACGCCCCACGCGTCGGTGAAGGCCGCGCGCGCCTGGTCATAGACGGGACCGTTGGCGTCAGCGGAGAATCCCGCGCCCTCGTCGTCGAGCTGGATGTCGATCTTGACCCCCCAAGGCGCACTGGCCCGGATGTGTTCCGCGAGCAGCCGATAGCCCTCCTTCGGATCCTCGTCGGGCGCGATGCGCATGGAAATCTTCGCGGAGGCTTGCGGGACGAGGGTGTTGGACGAGATAGCCACGGACGGTGCGTCAAAGCCGATCGTGGTGAGCGACGGTTTGGTCCACAACCGCGAGAGGATTGAGCCCGAACCGATCATCTCCACGCCGTCGAGCAGACCGGACTCCTGGCGAAGCCGTTCCTCGGAGTAGTCGAGATCGGCGGCCACGCCGGACTTCAGCCCGGCGACGGCAACGTTGCCCTCTGCGTCGTGCAGCGTGGCGAGCGTCCTGATCAGCGCAGTGACGGCGTCCGGAACCGCGCCGCCGAACATGCCGCTGTGGATCCCGTGGTCGAGGGTTCGAACCGTGAGCACGACCCGGATCATTCCGCGCAACGTTGTGGTCAAGGCCGGCTCCCCCACCGCCCAGTTGCTCGAGTCGGCCAGCACGATGGTGTCGGCCCGCAGCTTCTCGCCGTGCCGCTCGAGGATGGTGGCCAGGCTGTCCGAGCCGATCTCCTCCTCGCCTTCGACGAAGACGGTGACGCCGACCGGCAACGCGCCGGAGTGCACGCGCAGGGCGGCGATGTGCGCCATGACGCCCGCCTTGTCGTCGGCAATGCCACGGGCGTAGACCCGACCGTCACGCTCGGTCGGCTCGAACGGCGCGCTGTCCCAGTCGGACTCGTCTCCAGGGGGCTGAACGTCGTGGTGTGCGTAGAGCATGACCGTCGGTGCGCCCTGGGGCCCATCGATGTGTCCGATGATGGCTGGTCTGCCGCCCTCCCTGATGACCTCGACGGTGAGACCCTCGGCCCGTAACAGCCCGGCGACAGCCTCCGCGCTGGCGTCCACGTTTGCTTGGTCGAAGGCTGCGAGCGAGACGCTGGGGATCCGCGTGAGCGCTTCGAGATCCTCGCGCAATGTCGGTAGAAGCTCGNCGACACGGGCCTTCATGGCGGTCAGTCGGGCANGGTCAAGGTCTTGGGTGCGAACGTCGTTGGTCACGTTCGGATCGTACCNACTGGTGTCATGCAGGTTCCCGCCCGTGTCGCTTCTCCCTGGGCAGCCGCCGGGCGATACAAGGGAAGCCGGCCCCACGACATACAGTGGCATCGTGTTTGGACGCAAGAAGACCTCCCAGAACAACACCTCCTCGGCAATCGACTACGCCGAGCGGCCAGGTGCCAAGAACCGCCCCACACCGTCTCGGCGGGACCAGGAGGCGGCTAACAAACGGCCCCTCGTGCCGACCGACCGCAAGGCCGCGGCCAGCCAGTCCCGTGAGGCCAACAAGGTGGCCCGCGCCAAGCAGCGCGCGGCCTTGTTGTCCGGCGACGAGTCGGCATTGCCCCTTCGCGACAAAGGGCCGATCAAGCGCTACATCCGCGACGCCGTGGATACCCGATGGAACGTCGGCGAGTTCATGCTTCCCGTGATGGTCGTGGTTCTCGCCTTGACCTTCCTTGCCCCCATCTTCCCCGCTCTCGCATCATTCACCACGCTGCTCATCTTCACGATGGTCTACGGCCTGGTTGCCGCCGGAGTGCTCGATGCCTTCTTCATGTGGCGGCGCATCAAGGCGAAGGTCATCGCGAAGTTCGGCGAGAACCCGCCACGCGGATCCGCCATGTATGCCGTGCTGCGCGCCTTCCAGATGCGCCGCTCGAGGCTGCCGCGTCCCCAGGTCGCGCGCGGCGCCAAGACCAGCTAGACACTCTCGCGCCAGCGGCTGGTTACTGTTTCGCCGGCCCTGTTCAGTCGAGGAGATTGGCGAACGCGGTCGGCGTGCGGGTGAGCGCATACGTTGCGAAGTGCATCCGCACGACGTCGCCCGACGGACCTCGCGTGATCTCAAGCAGCTCGCCGCGCTCGCGCCCGGCAACGGCGCGGAAGCGACCGCCGTCCTCCTTGGCGAACCGGGTGTCAGCGATCGGCAGCCCGCCGGGGATCCGCGACCAGAGGACGTTGTCGCGCACCTCGAAGACGATCTCTTCGCCCTCGGTCCACCAGCTGCCGAGGATGCCCTCAAGATCTGGTTGCGGCTGGGACGGACTCCATACGAGCGCCATGGATGGCTCGGCATCGAGGACAGCGTTGACCAGCTGACCGGCGAGGGTCACGGTCTCGGCTCCCGCGGTGCTGTTGGCGAAGACCACGGCCCCGACCCGATCCTGGCGCCGGACCCGCAGGCCGGCCAGGAACCCGGGCATCGCTCCTCCGTGACCGGCCAGGACCCGCTCGCCGGTGCGCTGAAGGTCATAACCCAGCCCATAGGCCCGGGCCCAGCCCTCGACGTCGGTCATGATCAGTGGCCGGCACATCTCGTCCACGCTGTCAGGCGACAGGATCTCGGCGATCGGGTCCGCCACGAAGGCGGCATACCGTGCCATGTCGGCAACGGTGCTCCAGAGCCCGCCCAGCGGTGCCATCGCCCTTTGCTCGAAAGCCGGCTCGATCGTTGCGACTCCCGTGTGCGGATGAATCTGATAGCCCAGCGCGCGACTCGCGTTGTCAGGGACCAGACCGGTCTTCTTCATCTCCAGCGGCTCGAGGATGCGCTCGGTGACGACATCACCCCATGGCCGGCCTTCGAGCTGTTCCACGATCTGTCCCAGGAGCGCGAACGCGAGGTTGGAGTAGTGGAAAGCGAAGTGGACGGGCAGAACCTGCTCAGCCTCCTCCAGCTCACGCAGCAGCCGCTCCTGGTCAGGCGCGTCGAAGTTCTCCCAGATCCGCCCGATCGGCTCGCGCTGCAGGCCGGAGGCGTGCGAGAGCAGCTGGCGGATGGTCACGGCACCGTGTTTGGTGTGGGGCAGGTACTCTTCCAGCCGGTCGTCCAGCGACAGCGTGCCAGCATCACGCAGCGCCATGACCAGCACCGCCGTGAACGTCTTGGTGATCGACCCGATCATGTACTGCGTGTCGTCGGTCGGCCCAGTGATCGGGTCGAGTCGTGCCGCGCCGACGTGAAGAGACCACACCAGCGTGCCCTCCCTGACGACGCCCGCGCTGACCGCCGGTGAGTGCCACTGGCTCTGCGCCTGGCGCACCTGACGCTCGAGGTCNCGCACCAGTNCGTCTCCCAGCGACAGGTGACTCGTTGAACCCTCTGCTGCAGCGCTGGAAGCGCCGTTCGTGGAACCGCTCATTCGGCTGCTCGCAGGCTCATGGGTCCATAGACCACGGTGCCCTCGTGGGCGAGCGTGACGGCGTCCACCCCCACGCCGGACAGNTCACGCCACTGCTCGCCGAGCCAGCTCTCCGCCTCACTCTGCGAGGGGAAGCCGTTCGTGACCAGGGTCTCACCGGTCATCGGCTGGTCGTCCGCGTCGAGATAGGTCCACGTCCACTCATCAGTCATGGACGCCACCCTATCCAGCGCTCAACCGCTGCCCATCTGCGAAGACGGACCACCGCGAGGAGCGTTCCAGTACAACGTTCGCCACACGGCGCGGGCGTGTGACGGCTGGGGTCTCAAAGCCCTCGGCCCGGACCATCCGTCACCTCGAGAACCTCTGCAGGTCATCCGGGACCAACGAGAACAGGACCATGTCCACCCGGCCGTCATGCACGTAGCCGGCGTTGCGTGCCACACCTTCGCGCACGAAGCCGGCCTTCTCAGCAGCTCTCTGCGACGCGACGTTCCCGGTTGCGGCGAACAGCTCGACGCGCTCGAAGCACTGGTCGCAGATGGTCCACTCGGCAAGCGCGCGCGTCGCGCGCGACGCGACACCGCGACCTCGAGCCCACGGTGCCACCCAGTAGCCGACTTCGGCGACCCGATAGGCCCAGTTGACGTGTTTGAGATCGATCACACCCACCCACCAGTCGCCCGGCGGACTCGATGGCGAAGACGATGCCCTCTCCCGACTCGCGCTGCCTGGGCGCGAACGTGCCGATGAACCACTGGGCGTTGGCCAGCGTGTATGGCCGGGGAATCGGCAGCCAGAGCAACGTCTCTGGGTCCTGGCAGGCCTCGGCGACGTCATCTGCATCGGAATGTGTCAGGGGACGCAGCGTCAGATCTCCCGCGGTGAGCGTGGTCTCGTGGAAGGTCGGCGTCGTATCGAGTGCGGTCATTCGAGAATCGTANGCGGTGAGCCGAACCCCTCAGACGTCAACAACACCTCAGACATCAAGGCCGACGAGGGCCGCCAACGCCGCGGTGTCCAGATTGTCTTCGATGGCGTCCGCCAGTCGATCGAGCATCGACTCACGCCTCGCGGCGAAGCCCGGCGCACCCGGATCGGCCCGCCATCGCACCCCCGCCTGGGATGCCACCTCGGTGAGGAACGCCCGCCGGAAGCCGTCGTTCTCCAGGGCTCCGTGCCAGGTCATGCCCCACACCGACCCCGCCTGCCACCCGTCAAGGAACGGCTCCGCGTCACCGCCGTCGAGCGTGCGCGAGGCCACCCCGTGGTGGATCTCGTATGCCGTAACGAAGTGCCCGCGCCACTGACCTAGGGGTCGTCCCAGATGTTTGTTCACGTCGAAACGCACACTGATCGGGAGCAGTCCGAGGCCCACAACCGTTTGGGCAGAGAGGGACTCGACGCCATCGGGGTCTTCGATGCTTTGAGCAAGCATCTGGTATCCGCCACAGATGCCAAGCACCGGACGGCCGGTTGCGACTCGCGAGATCACTGCCGTATCGAGGCCCCGAGAACGCATCCACTCCAAATCCGCTGATGTGGCTCGAGACCCGGGGAGCACCACCAAGTCAGCGCGCGCGACCACGTCGGGGTCGGCGGTCACCCGGACATCGACACCGGGCTCCGCGGCCAGGGCGTCAATGTCGGTGGCGTTGGACACTCTGGGGAACCGAACGACCGCAACGGAAAGCGTTGCGCCAACGGCGGATACGGCCGAGGACCCCGCTGCCCCTTTGACCTCCGAGGATGCTCCCGACCAACCCGATATCGCGAGGGCATCCTCACCGTCGAGCCACACGTCGTACAGAAACGGCAAGGTGCCCAACACCGGTCGGGCGGTGCGTTCCTCCAGCATTCGCAGCCCCGGCTCGAGGAGGGACAGGTCCCCGCGAAACTTGTTGACGATCCAACCGCGGATGTGGGCCTTGTCCGCCTCGTCCAGCAGGGCCAGGGTGCCGTACATCGCGGCGAGAACTCCGCCTCGGTCGATGTCACCGACCACGACCACCGGCAGATCCACGGCCCGTGCCAGACCCATGTTGACGAAGTCACCCTCACGCAGGTTGATCTCCGCCGGACTACCTGCGCCTTCGGCAATGACGACATCGAAACGGGATGACAGGTCGCGAAATGCCTCAAACGCGGTCTGCGCCAATACCTTTCGGCCCGTGGCCCACTCTCCGGCCTCGAGCTCCCCCCAGGATTGACCCATGAGGACCACATGGGACCTGAGGTCAGACCCCGGTTTGAGGAGGACTGGGTTCATAGCGGCCTCTGGCACCACCCCGCACGCGACCGCCTGAACCCACTGAGCCCGCCCGATCTCCGATCCATCTGCACAGACCATGGAGTTGTTGGACATGTTCTGTGCCTTGAACGGGGCCACCGAAACGCCCTGGCGGGCAAGCCACCGGCAGAGCCCAGCCGTCACCAGGCTCTTGCCCGCATCCGAGGTGGTGCCCGCCACGAGCAGTCCCTTGGCCACGACTTCTCCCCACCATCGACACAGTTGCCGATCAGAGGGCCGAACGGCAGATCTACGTTTGCTTCGGCCCGACCGCCGTGGACTCTCAGATCGCGCGCATCCGGTTGTTGCGCGGGTTGTGCTCAAGCTCTGCCAGACCGAGCGCCTCCATGAGTGGCGGAANGTACATCCCGAACCGTCCGCGGAGCCCCTTCTTCAGNCCGTACCAGCCGCCGACCGGGTTGCCCTCCGATCGACCCCACGCCTCGACTGTGCCTTCCTTCGCCGGTTTCAGCTCGTCAGCCGACCCCAGCTCGACCCAGTCGCCGCGCTCGCGCAGCATTGCCTGAAGGTCCTGCAGGCAACGCAGCTGGTAGTACAGGGTCGTCTTCCCCACGGTGCACACCAGCCGCGGCGGGTCGGCCAGCTCGTCCTTGTGCATCGTGTATTCAGATGTCCCCGGCGGAGTACTCAGCACCCACGGATCCTCCGTGGTGCCAAGTCCTACCAGGCCCTTTCCCGCGGCGTCATCGGCCATCGGTCGCGACCTCAGGCTCCGCTGGTCTGCACCTTGATGAACGGAGGCTTGACGACCGTGGCCGGGACATCGCGACCACGGACGTCGATGACGACCTCGTCGCCCTCCTTGGCGCTCGGAGCGAGCAGCGCCAAAGCGACTCCCTGCTTCAGGGTCGGCGAGAACGTCCCGGAGGTGACTTCACCCAGCAGCGTGCCATCTGCGCCTTTGACCTGGCAGTGTCCACGAGGAATCCCACGACCGGTGGCCAGCAGACCCCAGGTGACACGCTTCGGGCCCGCAGCCTTCTCTGCCACGAGCGCGTCCTTGCCCCAGAACGCGTCCTTCTTCCACCCAACAGCCCAGCCGGACCGAGCCTGCACCGGAGTGATGTCCAGGCTCAGCTCATGGCCGTGCAACGGGTAGCCCATCTCGGTGCGCAAGGTGTCTCGAGAACCCAGACCACACGGCAGCCCGTCATACGGTGCCGCAGCCCCGACGAGCGCGTCCCAGAGAGCCAACGAGTCGTCCCAGCGCGGGACCAGCTCGTAGCCCCGCTCACCGGTATAGCCGGTGCGGCAGACGATGACCGGCTTNCCGTTCCAGTCGGCCTCGACGAACGACATGTACTCATGGCCGGTCGGTAGNCCAAGNGCCTGGAGGACCTCGTCGCTCTTGTTGCCCTGAACCGCGATGACGCCGTATCCGGCGTGGAGGTTCTCGATCTGCAGGTCCGCGGGCGCTGCCGCCTGCAGCCGGCGTACAACCTCAGCAGTATTGGAGGCGTTGGGAATCAGGAAGACGTCGTCCTCGGCGCGCAGGTAGACGATGAGGTCATCGACCACCCCGCCGGTCTCGTCGCAGCACAGGGTGTATTGCGCCTTGCCCTCGTGGATGCGGCCCAGGTCGTTGGTCAGGCAGGAGTTGATGAACGCCGCGGCGCCAGGGCCTTTGACGCTGGCCTTGCCCAGGTGGCTGACATCGAAGATGCCGACGCGTTCACGGACGGCCGTGTGCTCGCGCACAACGCCTCCTCCGGGGTACTCGATCGGCATCTCCCAGCCGCCGAAGTCAGCCATCTTGGCTCCAAGGGCAACGTGACGGTCGTGGAGAGGGGAGGTCTTGAGAGAGGCTTCAGTCATGGGGCCCACGGTATCCGTACCCCAATTCGTTATCCTCATCACCTAAGCCTCGACCTCGAAGGACAGGAACCCAGTGACCACCTTGACCGTGTCCGATCGCGCCGCAGCCGACCTCAAGGGCGATGCACTCGTGCTCGTCTCGGTCCACACCGATGACGGGGCTGCTCTGGCACCCGGGCACGGACTCGGCGACAAGACCGTCGCCCACCTCGAGTCGGCTCTGTCGACGCTGAAGGCCAAGGGAGATGCCGACGAGGTTCTCAAGCTGGTGTCGGTGCCCGGCGTGGCTGCCTCGCTGGTCATCGTGTCCGGCGCCGGCAAAGCAACGGCGGAGGGCGGGTTGCTGGAGGCCGAACCCATTCGTCGTGCGGTAGGTGCGGCCACCCGTCAGCTCAGCGGCCTTTCCAAGGCCATCGTGCTGGCCCCAGGATCCGGCGTGGATGAAGCAATCGCCTCGGCTGAGGGCGCGGTCTTCGGGGCCTACACAGTCACGAGCTCGGCCGCGGGCCCCACCTCGATNCCGGTCAAGGCCATCGTTGTCGCCTCACCCGTNNCGCGGGACCGTGGCCTGCGAGCTGCCATCAAGCGCGCCTCCGCCCTCGGCGAGGCCACGAACTACACCCGCGACCTGGTCAACGCGNCCCCGAACGCCCTCTACCCGGAGACCTTCGCCGCCACGATCAAGAAGCGTGCGATNGGNACCGGCGTCAAGGTCTCCGTGCTCGACGAAGCCGGCTTGGCCCGCGGTGGCTTCGGCGGCCACATGACCGTGGGTGGCGGCTCGGCCAGAGGCCCGCGACTGGTGACGCTGCGCTACACCCCGGCCAAGGCACACAAGCACGTCGCCTTCGTGGGCAAGGGCATCACCTTCGACTCCGGCGGCTTGACGATCAAGCCCAAGGCAGGAATGACCACCATGAAGTGCGACATGGCAGGTGCTGCCGCGGTCGCCTCCGCCGTCTTCGCCATCGCCGAGCTCGGCCTGCCGGTCGAGGTCAGCGCATACCTCTGCCTGGCCGAGAACATGCCCGGCACCGGCGCGTGCCGCCCGGGCGATGTCGTCACGATGCGCGGTGGCAAGACCGTCGAGCTCAACAACACAGATGCCGAAGGCCGCATGGTCCTGGCTGACGGACTCGCTCTCGCGTCAGAGAAGAAGCCCGACCTGATCATCGACATTGCGACCCTGACCGGCGCCGCGGTGATGGCGCTGGGCAACCGCACCGCCGCCTTCATGAGCAACGATGACGATCTGCGCGCCGGAGTCAAGGACATCGCCGACGAGGTCGGCGAGCCCTTCTGGCCCTTCCCGATGTTGGAGGACATCCGCCCTACTCTCGAGTCCCCCGTGGCCGATCTGCTGCAGTCGGGCCCGACCGGTGTGATCTACGCGGGCTGGTTCCTGTCCGAGTTCGTCGGCAACGACAAGCACGGTGAGCCGATTCCGTGGGCCCACCTCGACATCGCCGGACCGGCGTTCAACGACAAGACGCCGTGGGGCTACACCCCCGTCCAGGGCACGGGCTTCGGAGTCCGCACCCTTGTGGGGATCGCTGAGTCGCAGATCTGATCATCCGGGATACAGCTGAGGTTTGACTTCAGCTGACGCACGAAAGAGAGCCAGCCACGTCCGACGTGGCAGGCTCTCTTTCCTTGGGGAACGGTCCTGTTCGAGCGACCGTGTGCTGTGTCTGGGAGCGATCAGCCGCCGCTCTTGCGCCGGAACATCTGCTGCGCCTTGGCCGGGCCATGAGCGTCATGGATCTTCGCGTGCTCGCCGTCGTCGGTGACGTCACGTCCACCGTGGGCATGCTTTCTGTCAAGCGCCTCACGGAACTTACGTTTCACGTCCTCCGCCACGGACGGAACGGCCGCCTGGTCGTCGCCGGACTTGTCTGCATCTTTGGTCATCGGTGCTCTCCTTACGTCCTGCATCTCAGGTGCGCTGTGCTTCCAACTTTGCCACGGGAGGACACGTCATACCACCGCCTTATTGACCGGAACCCTTGCGCTGTCGGGAGTTCCACTCACGCATGCGCGACGGATATCCAGTCTGGTTGACGTCATACACGGGTATGCCAAGAGCTCGCGGCAGCTCGAACGCCGCGTCACGCGAGGCAACTGCTCGCCGGGTCCACTCGCCGTCGTGAGCTATCAGCACCACGGTCGTCGCCGTGACGTTCGTCGGCGGCTCGACGAACGCCTCGACTCCGCGCCTGCTGTCCACGAACGCCTTGAGGTGATCGCGGACCGCGCCGCTGTCAACTGCCATGCCGGGACCGTCCATCCGACCCTTCTGCAGCGGCACGTCGCGGCGCCGTCGCCTTCCCCACCAGCTCATCCGAGCACTCCTACTACCGTCACGGCCAACCACGTCATGCGGCGACTCTACCGACCAGTATCCCTTCGCGGCGCGCAGTTCTGCGTTGATCGTGGTCGCCCCGATGTCGTCTCATCGCCGGCGCCACCTTGCGAGTCAGCCCTCGATCAGTGGCAAGATGCTCTACGACGCCCGAGAGTGCGCAGTACGCGCGCGCGATGCACGACCCAGGGCGACGTCCGGTCTGATGCGCACACGCAAGGGAGCGTCCGCAATGTCGGCTACCGCCGAGAACACGTTCGACATCGTCATCCTGGGTGGAGGCAGCGGCGGTTACGCCTGCGCGCTGCGCGCCTCCGAGCTGGGGCTGTCCGTCGCCCTCGTCGAGAAGGGCAAGCTGGGCGGCACCTGTCTGCACATGGGCTGTATTCCGACCAAGGCGCTGCTGCACGCAGCCGAGGTCGCCGACACCGCCCGCGAGGGTTCGCAGTTCGGCGTCAAGACCACCTTCGAGTCGGTCGACATGAGCGGTGTCAACGCCTACAAGGACGGCGTCGTCGGACGCCTCTACAAGGGTCTGCAGGGCTTGGTGAAGTCCAAAAACATTGACTATGTCGAGGGCGAAGGCCACCTCGTGGCCACGAACGCCGTCGAGGTTGCAGGTCGCCGGCTGGTCGGCAAGAACGTCGTCCTGGCCACGGGCTCCTACGCCAAGACCCTGCCAGGTCTGGATATCTCCGGCAAGATCATGACCAGCGACCAGGCGCTCTTCCTCGACTACGTTCCGGCCCGCGTCGTCGTCCTCGGTGGGGGCGTCATCGGTGTCGAGTTCGCCTCTGTCTTCAAGTCCTTCGGCTCCGAAGTCACGATCGTGGAGGCCCTCCCCCGCCTGGTGGCCGCCGAGGACGAGGCGATCTCCAAACAGCTCGAACGGTCCTTCCGCAAACGCAAGATCAACTTCAAGACCGGCGTGAAGTTCTCCGGAGCGACCCAGACCGGTGATGTCGTGCAGGTGTCGCTGGAGTCAGGCGAGCCCATCGAGGCCGACCTCCTGCTCGTTGCCGTTGGACGGGGTCCGGTCACTGCCGGTCTGGGCTACGAAGAGGCCGGCGTCACCGTCGACCGGGGCTTTGTCCTGGCGACCGCGTCCTGCCAGACCAACGTCGAGGGCATTTATGCCGTCGGCGACATCGTGCCGGGACTTCAGCTCGCCCATCGTGGCTTCGCGCAGGGCATCTTCGTCGCCGAGCACATCGCCGGGCTCAACCCGCCGGTCATCGACGAGATGGGCATTCCACGCGTCACCTACTGCGAGCCCGAGATTGCGTCGATCGGCTACACCGAGGCCCAGGCCAAGGAGAAGTTCGGCGAGATCGAGACGTACGACTACAACCTCGGAGGCAACGGCAAGAGCCAGATCCTGGCAACCCAGGGCTTCGTCAAGCTGGTGCGCCAGAAGGACGGCCCGGTTGTCGGTGTCCACATGATCGGTGCCCGCATGGGTGAGCAGGTCGGCGAAGCACAACTCATCTACAACTGGGAGGCGCTGCCCTCCGACGTCGCCCAGCTGATCCACGCGCACCCGACCCAGAACGAAGCTCTCGGCGAGGCTCACCTGGCGTTGGCCGGGAAGCCGTTGCACGCACACGCTTGAGGCATTTCCATGACGCACCACAGGCATTGACCGTCGCACCGCACAACGAGGAGACCTCCACTCATGTCTGAACGCGTGACCATGCCGGCCCTTGGGGAGTCGGTCACCGAAGGCACCGTGTCCCGCTGGCTCAAGAACGTCGGTGACGCAGTGGCCGTCGACGAGCCGTTGCTGGAGGTCTCGACCGACAAGGTCGACACCGAGATCCCCTCGCCGGTTGCCGGAATCCTGCAAGAGATCCTCGTGGCCGAGGACGAGACCGTGGCAGTCGGCACCAACCTGGCCGTCATCGGTGACGACGCATCGGCTCCGGTTGCTCCACCCGCCCCGGCGGAGGAGCCCGCTGCGTACCAGGCCGACACATCGCCGCCAGCCCCCATCGCACCGCCGGCCCAGGAAGAGGTGGCACCGCCGGCGGCTCAGGCGCCCGTTGCCGAGGCGCCAGTCGCGCCAGTCGCGCCAGTCGCGCCAGCCGCAGAGATCGCCGGCGGCACCACCGTGAGGATGCCGGCTCTGGGCGAGTCGGTGACCGAGGGCACAGTCAGCCGTTGGCTCAAGGCCGAAGGTGACCGGATCGAACGTGACGAACCGTTGCTCGAGGTCTCGACCGACAAGGTCGACACCGAGATCCCCTCACCGGTTGCCGGCACCGTCACCAGGATCCTGGTCGGCGAGGACGAGACGGTCGCCGTGGGCGCCGATCTGGCCATCATCGGTGGCCAGGCTGGAGAAGCACCCCGCATCGCCGAGCCGGTCCAGGAACCAGCGCCGGCTGCGCCGGTCCACGAACCCGCACAGGCTGCGCCGGTCCACGAACCCGCACAGGCCGCATCGATGCCCGCAGCCGCGCCCGCCTATGCCGCGCCCGCACCGGCTGCTCCCTCCAGCGCCGCTGACGCCTCGGCATACGTGACACCGTTGGTACGCAAGCTCGCCAGCGACAGCAGCGTCGACCTCGCCGCCCTCAAGGGCACCGGCGTCGGCGGTCGGATCCGCAAGCAGGACGTGCTCGATGCTGCCTCTGCTGTCCTGGCCGCGGCGACTGCCGTTGCGGTCCCAGCCAGGGCTTCGGCGCCGGCCACCATGACGACAGGCGGTGGCCCGGCGGTGTCGCCCAAACGCGGGACGACCGAGAAGATGAGTCGGCTGCGCAAGGTCATCGCCGCGCGCATGGTCGAGTCATTGCAGGTCTCGGCGCAGCTCACCACGGTGGTTGAGGTCGATGTCACCAAGATCGCGAGACTTCGCGACAAGGCCAAGCGCGATTTCGAGGCCCGTGAGGGGGCGAAGCTGAGCTTTCTGCCGTTCTTCGCTCTCGCTGCGGTCGAGGCCCTCAAGGCCCACCCGACCGTCAACTCCAGTGTCGAGGGTGACCAGATCACCTATCACGGCTCTGAGAATCTGGGCGTCGCGGTCGACACCGA
>JGI24129J20441_1000039_pt1 | contig 29991 bp, 26 predicted proteins | sample BarGraNGADG00211_FD_20441 | JGI IMG/M metagenome (IMG submission 20441) | reverse complement strand
GCTATAGCTCAGCTGGAAGAGCGCCTGCATGGCATGCAGGAGGTCCAGGGTTCGAGTCCCTGTAGCTCCACCAAATCCTCCAGTATGCGAACCTCGGATGCCGGCACCCTATAGGTCGGCCGGATGTCCAGGGGCGATACCACCCGGATCTCCTTGATCAGGATGCGGAGGAGTTCCTTGGTCAGCCGGGGCGAGGTGCTGGCCAGAACGTCTCCGAGGGCCTTGCTAAGGCCCCAGGACACGAGGCCAACGTCAACCTGGCCGGATGTGTCTTCGGCGGCCGGCTCGTGTGCCAGTGCTGACTGTGCGGTCGTAAGCTCGGCCTGTAGCTCATCGACGCGGCTCTGGAACTGCGGGGCCCGCAGCTCGCCAGCCTCGAAGCCGGCAACGTAGCGATCGATCTTGCGGCGCAGTTCGGTCGCGTGGGCTTCGAGCCGGTGGCGCTCCGCGGAGCGCTCGGCCTCTCTGGCACGATTCTCTGCCTGAGCTTCTTCGAGAGCCCCTTCGACGAGGCTTGTGTTTGCGTAGACCTCGGTCATCTGCGCGAGGATCGCTGCCTCAAGCTCGACTTGGGGCAGGCGTTCCTGATCGCAGCCGCTCGGTCCTCTGCGCGCGCGAGTCGAGCACGTGTAGTAGGGGTAGCGCTTGCCTCCACGCCCGCGGGCGCTGGCGCCGATCATCGGATGGCCGCAGCGGTCGCAGACGATCGCCAGGGTGCTCAGGAGGTAGTCGGCTGGGTTGGACCGGCGGACGGCAGGGGAGGCGGCCCGCTGATCGAGGATCGACTGAGCAGCATCGAACAGTTCGCGCTCGACTATCGGTTCGTGCGGACTGGGCGCCCAGACTCCGCGGAAGCTGACCTCGCCGATGTAGGTCCGCCTGCGAAGTAGCGCCAAGACTCCCGAAGTCCCCCATTGGGCGCCCTTGCGGGTCCGCACACCCTGACTGTCGAGCCAGGCGGCTATCGACCGAGCACCGTCACGCGTCTGCACGTATCGGGCGAAGATCGAATGCACGATCGGAGCAGTCGCCGGATCGGGCCGCAGAAACGACTCAGCGCGCTCTTTCCGGTATCCGAACGGCGGCACGCCGCCGGTCCACTCTCCGCGCGATGCCTTGCGCTCCAGGCCCGCGTTGATCCGATCGTGCATGGTCGTCCGCTCGAACTCGGCAAATGAGCCAAGGAGCTGGAAGAGCATCCGTCCTGTCGGGTCGGCAGTATCGAAGGACTCCGTTGCACTACGGAGCCCCACACCATAGCGCCGCAACTCGTCGCCGAGGCTGATCAGATCGCCGAGGTTTCGGCTGAGGCGATCGACGCGGTACACGAGCAACAGATCGAACCGGCCTGCCGCAGCTGCGGCGCGGGCAGAGGCAAGAGCGGGCCTTTCCATGCCCTTGCCAGAGGCTTGGTCGGTGTAGCGCTCGGCGATCGTCCAACCAGGTTGAGAGGCCACGAATGCGTCGAGACGATCGCTCTGAGCGCCGAGTGAATAGGGCTGGTTGGTCTCGTCGGTGCTGATCCTGGTATACAGCGCGACGCGTACGGGCTCGCTCATTGCCAGCCCCCAAGCTCGGCCATCGCGTCGGCAGCCACGCTACCCAGAAGCCGGCTCGCAGAAGCTGCCTCGCCCGGACCGAGGGCCACGAGGCGGGGCGGCCCGAGCGCGATGGTGGCGCGGACCGGCGATGCCTTCGGGAGGGCCCTGAGCACGATCGACAGCAGGTACAGGGCCAGGAACCACAAGAGCCCGAGCGGCTCGGAGAACAGCGGGTTGGCGTCGGTCATGTCGGTCATTGCGACGCGCCGTCGCTTACTGCCAAGACGGCCTTTTCACGCCAGAAGAGCACGCTGGCGCCTTTGCCCACGATGGCGCCCTTGGCCCGATAACCGTCGGACTTGTGGTACACCCAGAAGCCACTCTCCGCCGGCTGCTCGGCCCATTCGGCTTCGGGCACCGGCTTGTCGCAGTAGCCGCAGTAGGCATGGTGGGGGACCAGATCGCGCAGGCGATCCCGGTCGGCGGTCAACTGCTCATTCGACCGCCGGACCTCCGCGTTCGCCGCCTTGACTCGGCGCACCTCGGCGCGCGCCTCTGCTAATGCCTCGCGCTTCTCTCGCAGATCGGCCTTGGCCTGCGCCGCGAGAGGCTTCGCGTCGCGGACAGCCTCAGCCTTTTCCTCCAGGGCGGCTCGGGCCGACGCCAACTCGGCCTCAATCGCGGCCAGTCGCGTCCGTAGCTGCTCGGTCTCGCCGCTGTCGAGCAGGCGCAGCCCCGCGATGATGGCGGCTCGCTTGGTCTTGTAGACCTCTCCCACGCGGTCCACGAGCCCGGAGTCCTCCGGGCCGAACTCCACGATGAAGCGCCGTCGATAGCGGCCGATGTCAGGTAGATCCATGGCAACTATGTAACATACATTGGCTAGGGTTGCAAACCGTTGATCGACGCTCGTCGGCCGCACGGTCTCGGGCAAGACCCCTAATCGACGTGAACCCCCGATCGCGGCGCTGCCGCTACCCGAAGAGTTCGCCCTGCTCGGCGGCCTTCTTTTCCACCCGCTCGGCCCGCTGATAGGCCGGGAGTACGAGCACCGGCAAGTCTGGCCGACGATGTTCTTCGAGCAGCTCGCGGATGGTCAGGATCTGGATGCGTGGGTAGTCGCGGCCGGACAGCTCTGAGCGGTAGACGCCGGCCGTCGTGGCCTCCAAGTGCATCGGACCCGACGCCTCTTCCAGAGTTACGAACAGGCCTATCTCGGCCTTCTCGCGCTCCAGCACGCCCTTGAGATCGCGCACCTGGCTTGAGTTGATAGAGCCGCTCTTGACGCTCACGAGCGCCCGGCCCATCTCGCCGCGCGGCCCGGTCGAGAAGCTGATCACGCCATCGATGCCACGGTCCGCGCCCTTCTTCTGAGCGCCGCCTTGCGGTTGCGCGCCGATCAGGTCGAGCGCCCACCACTGGAACTGGTACTGGCCTTCGAGCCCAGTGCCCCCGAGCATCGCTCGCGCGCCCTCAACTTCCGTCGGCTGGCCGACGACCGGGACATCTGAGAGACCGAAGCTGTCCTTCAGCCTTGCTCGCATGACGGCGATCGCCAAGTACGTTACGTCGATCCCGATCCACTGGCGGTCGAGCGTCTGGGCGGCCACGAGCGCGGTTCCGCAACCGCAGAAGGGGTCGAGGACGATGTCCCCCGGGTTGGAGGAGACCGAGATCACGCGTTCCAGGAGCGCCAGCGGCTTCTGTGTGGCCCAAGGGAGCCGCTCCTTGGCCTGGCTGTTGATGGGCGGAATATCGCTCCAGATGTCTTGGAGGGACGTCCCTGGGTTGTCGTCGAGGTAGCGCTTGTACTCGGGCATCCCGGACTTGGTGTATACGAGGCGACCTTGGCGCTCGAACTCCGCCATGTTCGCCTTCGAGTACGCCCAGTAGCGACCCGGGTAGGGCCCAACCGCGAGCCCACTCGGACCAACCCATTCGTATGAGGTGTCGCCGCCAGGTTTGGCTGCTGTGAGATTGTCCTTTCGGTAGCGACGGCCGGTCGTCGGCTCCACGTGCGTGTAGTGACTGTCAGCGTAGTCTGGCGTGAAGGGGACAAACACGATGTTGCGCGTTGGCTGCTCGCCCTTGCTGTAGAAGAGCAGAACGTCGTGGGTCCGGCCAAGGTGGACCGCGCCCTGCGCGGTGTCTGAATGGGCCGAGCTGCGTTTCCAGGTGACTTCGTTGAGAAAGCGGCGCGGGTCGAAAATAGCGTCGAGGAGAACTTTGAGATAGTGGCTCGCGGTCGGATCACAGTGAAGCCAGAGCGAGCCCGTCGGCTTCAGGACCCGGTGGAGTTCGACCAGCCGGACGGCCATCTCGACGAGGTAGGCCATCATTTGGTTCTCGCCGATGCCGGAGCGCAGCGCGGCGACGATCGTGCTGACCGTGGACGGCACGCGGCCCTGGTTGCGGGCGGTGTTCGTCAGGTACGCGTACTGGGCCTCGGCGTCCGGCCCCCAATGCCAGGTGTCCTCGAAGGCGAGCAGCTGGGCGTCGCTCTTGCGCCCCGACTCGTCCTTGAAGATGACGTTGTAGTCGCGGTTCGAGTTGAACGGCGGGTCGAGATACACGAGGTCGACCGACGCGTCCGGGATGTAGCGCCGGAGGATGTCGAGATTGTCGCCGTAGTACAAGACGTTGGTCTGCACGCTCGAAGGGTAGCCTTTCGTGGTCGCCCGTTGCTAGTCCAACGACGCGACGATGACGCGGTGGCCGCTCTCCCTTTTCGGCGAGACTCGGTCATCGAATCTCCAGCCACCTGCCGATTGCTTCCATCTCCCCACGCAGAGTGTCAAGTCATGACCCAGTGGACGAACTGCCACGTGCGCAACGGCTGCTGACCTCGCGTGCGTCGCCGCGCTGTACCGCGCTAATCATCAGTCCAGTCGAAGCGGCCTGGCACGCGTGTAGCCATCTTCCAAGCCGCGGCGTCGCGCAGGAATGCATTGAACGCCGAGATGCGTGCGCGACGCTCCTCATCGCTGTCAGACCTCCACGCAAACGGGTCTAGTCCGAGAGCAGCAATGACGCGAGTCGACAACAGGTGCTCACCGTTCAACGCGAACCTCGGACGGGCGCCGTAGCGCCTCGCTGTCTGCCATATTGGCTGGCAATTAGAAGCCCAGTCAGGGGTCGCAACAAAGCTCCAAGGGCTATCGAGTGCAGTGACGACGGCGTCGAGCTTGTCGAGATCGGTCTGCTTGAGACCCGCTCCTGTCCTTTTGACCTCGCCTGGGACAAGTGCGCCGTCGTCGAAAAGGAGAAGTAGATCAACTTCGGCGATCACCGCACCCTGCTGGTTCAGCAGCTCGACGCCTGGATGCATGCCGTAAAGACGGCTCGACCCCTGCGAAAACGGCCGATACAGGGCCGCAAACCAGCGCATGGCGAGAAGATGCGGAAGTGCATCGAATTCGGCGGCGCGCACAATGGGTTCGCTGACCCGGTAGTGGAATTCAAGGTTCTCGGTCCCGAACGCAGATGCGGCCGTCCGGCCGCATCCACGACAAACGATCGGACTCCCGAACTCGTCGATCGCCCGCCAGGAGGTCAATCCGCAATCGCCGCACAGAAACTCGGTGCCTTTGATGAGGACACCCGCCTTTTCCGCCCAGCGGACCCAAAGATCCGCGGCATTCCGGTCGTCGCCGAGATCACGGCGGAAGTCACGGAAGGCTGCATCGTATTGCTCGTTTTCGAACGGCCTCAGGGGGTGCTCTTCCAACTCCGATTCGATGACCTCGACTGTCGACGCTTCTCGTATTGAGGCCCCGGCTTTGATGTCGCGAAGTCTCTGCCGAAACCAGCTCATCGCCCGCCTTTCGGACAGCCGATTGAGTTCGTCCAGAATCGGTCGAACTGCGAGGTAGTCGACGCAGCTCAGGCCGCCCATACGGCGAATCAACGCCTCGGCGGCCTTGCCAGGAGTGCTCCGCCTGAGGGTGAAGCCACGATCCCGAACGGCCCCCTCCAGAACAAGCCACCCACATGGCCACTCGATCACGTTCGTCTCGTCGGGCCTGCGTAGGTCGAATTCGAAGCCAAATGGCCCGATCCCGTTCGCGCCCATCTGCCTCCGGAGAGATCGAACGTCAGGGAGCGGACGGTCCGCCAAATTGAACGACGCGGTGAGTTGGAACCAACCGAACTGGTTCGGTCTGGCCCCGAGGAGTTGGCGGTCAGCTGAGGACCAAAGCGGGACCGTCGCTCTCCCGTCGCGGAAGACGCCGATCTCACTGCTCGGACTTACGAACGGGGCAGGCACTTGGAGCAAGTTCTCGACCGATTCCACAGACCATGTGCCGCCCGCCAGGTCCCTAAGGACATCGTGTGCGACCGTGGCGCTGGTGAGCACGGGCCTCGCCGTTGCGAACAGAGGGGAGTTGATGGCGCCTTGTGCCAATAGCTCGGCCAGATAGTCGGGCGTACTACTCGTTCGCGGAACCGCGAGCGGTAGGCCGGGCGGCAGACCGTGAGCGGCTCTCAAGTTCCAGAGAAGACAAGCATCGGCGACCGAGCCGGGCTCGTAGACCACAACGATGTTGGGGCCCGTCCGCGCGGCAATTTCTCCGCGGGACGGGGGGCGCCATTCTCCCGATATAGGTGGGAACCATCGTGCTGGCTGCGGTGCCAGCAGCCAGGAAGACGCCCGCACGGGTCGATCACGCTTGGGTTCCTGGTTTCGCCTTAGGAGGTCCGACGCAGACGGCGCGTCGACCGTCTCGAACTCCAGATTGAGCAGGTCTTCGAAGCGAAGGCCTGGTATGAAGTTACCAGCCTCCAACAGCGCAGGCGTCGGCGTTGCCGGCCACGCGCCCAAGGTCGCGAGATAGGCAACGTACCAAGGATCGGTCGAGCCTGGCAACGCGACCACGACATGGGTTCGCTTGTCTTGACTGAGGTCTGACAAAGCGATCGCCAGAAGCGGCTCGACTCGAGGCGGAAGGCCCTTGATGTTGTCCGAGGCGCTCCCAACAACCACGGACAGGCCTCGGCGCGCCACTTCGAGGTCGGACTCGGTAACGGTCCGTAAGTACGCGGAATCGGCAGAGCCATTGCTGGGATCAACCGGGACCAGAAATGTCGCTGCGCCACCCCAAATCTGACAGGCGTATTCAATGGCGGCCCTCGCGTCGCCGATGTCCGTTCGGTCAACGAGCATCGCATATCGACGGGGGCTCACCCGCCGGGTGAGGGTCCGAGTCTCATCAAGCCGGCTGTCATCGAGGAGACAGTCATCCGTCCAAACCAACCGAACGCCTCCTCGGTGGACCGGCCTGGGGCCGGAAGCTAGCTTACAGATATCACGTTACCGCGCTGCCGCAACCTCTGAGGTCAGGCTCTAGACGAGAAGCTCGCCCCTCCACTGGGCCAATTCCTGCACGCCGCGGACGTAATCAGGGAACGTCCTCGCCCAGTCGTCGGCGCCTCGCTGGCCGTAGAACCTGGCCAGATCTCGGACCGCGTCCCTAGCTAGGGCGAGCGCGTCGGACGGCTGGGTGAGAGTGCCGGACCTGAGGGGGCCACCGGCTTGTTTCCGGTCGAAAGGCACTCCAGGCGTGAGTCGAGGCAATCCAGGGAAGAAGAGCGCCTTGTCGCCCCACCCGGTGAACGTAAGAGCAGCGGCCGCAGGCAACAGGTTAGCGTTCGACTCGGCACGGGAGATCGCAAACGGCGCGAGCAAGCACTGGAGTGCATCCGAGGCAAGTAGCGAGGCATTGATGAGCCAGTCCGGCTGACCGGGGCTATTCCACCCAGGAGGCTGTGCGCAGAACCTTACGTCGAGTTGTCCGGTGCGCGTCAAAGACAGCCTGTTCGGGAGGTGGTCCGGGTGGAACAACAGCTCGGCCGCGGATCGATCCGGCTCGGCACATGAACGGAAAGACTGTCTGAACAGACTTGTCGCTGCGCCAGCAAGAACATCGTCGAGATGATCCGAGGGAGGGATGTCGACGGGTCTAAGCGGATCGACCGCTACCACGACGGTTAGCCTCGATTGGCCGTCGCCTGGCCCTGTCCAATGTCCGGCGCGCCCAGCCACCGAGTCACGCCTCTTCGCTGCCTCATCACCCGAAGCGCCTTCCCGAGCCAGTAGGCGCTCAAAAGCGGATCGGTTTGGGGCGACGCATTGATCCCCAACCCGAACGAGCAACCCCTTTTCACGATGCAGTACAGCCCGTGTCGTGGACGGCGCCACGACGACAATCAGAAAGAAGAGATCCGGTCCGGCCGAAATGACGTTCGTTTCGATGGCGGGCGCGGGATCGAGATAGGTAAAGATCTGACTGCTAAGGCTACCCAAGGGTTCTGGCGCCTTGAAGCCGTCCGCACGATGGGGAGACTTGGTTCTCTTGTCCTCATCTACGCCGACGATAATCGTCCCGCCGTCCGTGTTGGCCATGGCGGCCACGGTCTGGCTCACGTCGCCGGTGAGGTCTCGCTTGTAGTCCAGAACCTCTCCCTCATGCAGGCCCAACGCGACGAAATCTCGCAAGTCGTCCGAGGTTCCACCGAGCAGGTCACGGGGGTTCTGGATTGTCATTCTTGCCTCTTACTCGGCTGACTCGCGCCGTTCAACTCATCTCCGCTACCCTTGCCGCCATTTCCCCTTTGACGAGTCGAATTCGTAACGGTTGGCATCGTTAGCGGAGATGTCCTCAAGGGCGTTCAGCGCCAAACCGAGCATCTTCGGGTCGGCCGTGATTACTTGCGCTGAGATCTCGCGGCGCTTCTCGGTCTCGGGGTCGATCTCCCGTAGTTTGAACTTGAACACTGTTGGAGTTCCGCCGCGAGGATGCATGAAGCGGCTTTTGAGAACATCGTAAAGGGCTGCCTTGGCCAGGTCCCACGGAGCCGATGCCACGAACTGCAGACCAATGGCAATGATGACGGCCGGAGGCGGCAGTTCCTGGTATTGGAGCAGCCACCCCGCGCTGACATTGAACTGGACTCGGAGATCCGCAATCGCGCCCTCGAATACGTCGTCAGCGAAGTTCTCGGAATCCACGATGAGCTGAAGCACGGGAAGGTCGCTCGTCGGGTCAGCCCGCACGGCTTGTGTCGCGTACCCGACGGAGTATCCGAATCGATCGCCGAACCGCTCAAGGTCGCTTTCGTCGACCTCGTGCTCCACCCACAGACCCAGCGCGCCCGAATCCGTGCGCCTCAGCTCGGCCTTGGTGCAGAGCGCTCTGATTGTGACCTGCTCGTCGTGGTTGACGTCGAGTTCGACCGGTCCAGCTTCCGCGTGCTCGGCAAGGGACCGGATGTCTTCCTCCGTGAGCTGCCGCCGGCGGCCAGGGATCGTGTCGCTCGTCGCTATGTAAGCGCCAATGGTGCGGATGGCCATCGAATCCACCCTCTAGGTTGTTCGTTCTCTGCTACGGCCACATTGTCGGTGCCGGGCCGCGCATCTTCAAGCTTTGCTCGATGTCCCGTCTGCAAGTCCCTGGCCCTTGACTTCATTCAGGCGGATGGGCCCGGATACATGCTTATGGCAGCCGAGGGATCCGTCTGTCTCCATGCGCCCCACCGAGAGCATCAATGCGCTAGGACTTAGCGCGTCGACGTAGACTTCGAGTGTGCCAGAACCATCTGCCGTCTACTTCCCGCTCCGAGGCAACGCTGGAAGCCTGGTCGCAGGCCAGGGCATCGCCTCGGTCCGGCGTCGAATGATGCTCGCTTGTCTTCTGCACGACCGAGTCATGATTGAGGGAGGAACTTGGCGGGCGTCGACTGGTCCATCGGGCGGTTGGACCTTTTGGGAACCCCCAACCACAGAACGACCGGCTCGTTGGCAATCGCCGCGACGCCGCGGCAGGGCTCAAGGTGGCAACCTCTACTTCCAGGTCCGCGCAAGCGACGCGCTGGCGGACGCCCCCTTCCACCGCATTGTCGAGTCCACTACGACATTGGCGTGGGAGGCGACTTTCGAGCCATTTAAGGACGAGCTGCCCAAGGGAGCATCCAAGTGGCTGTCGTTCGGCCATCTACCCGACCCTCAGGAGGTCAGCGACATTGCCGCCAGCTGGGCAAGGATCGACGACCTAGACCCGCGGCTGCAGCAGCTGTGGCCCAACAGCTTCATCCGAGACCTGTTCGTCAAGACCACTGATCTGGACCTCGCGCTGTCAGCGGGACTCGCGGCCGCGATATCTGTAGATTCCGCCCATGGGCCGGTCGTCGCCGCTCGGATGCGAGCCGGCGAGGCTGAACCTGTGCTCGGACAACGAGCCCTACACCTGTACCTGCCTATGGGCTTCACTTGGGCCGACATCGCGGAACTTCGGCGACACAAAGCCCTGACCGAATACCGCGCAGTCCTCCGCGATGTAGAGACCCTGGCCATGGACAAAGCGGTGCCATTGCATGACTTGGACGGGGCAATTCGCGAGGCCTATGCCGATAGAGTTGCCAAAGCCGAGGCGCGGCGTCCAACCGCCTGGGCGAAAGTGGCGATCGGCGCGATCGGTATGGTCGCAGGTGTTGTCGGCGAGCTAGCAGTCCCCGGCACGCCCGGGGTCGGGGCCGTTGCGGGCGCCGCCGCGCACCTGACAGCGACCGAGGCAGCGGACCGGGCTGCCCGGCCGCGCTGGCTCTCTTTGGACGCCCGGCTGAGACGGCCGCGGCCTTGACAAACGCCTTCTTCGGCCGGTTGGACTGGAATATCGAGTCGACTCAACCTAGCTTGTTATCTCGGCCTCAAGTCCTCTCGACCCGACCAGTCAAACGCGCCCTCAAAGCGGGAGAGCCGATGTCATTGGGGCCTGACATTGCCGCAGGACTTCATCAACCCACGTCTGGTACCAGAACCATTCGTTGTCCACCCAGACACCAAACCCACATGCTGGGTTCTTTCCGTCGAGACGCCTCCACAACTGCGTGTGCTGGTACGGCCCGAAGAACGGGAACCCGGCAGCGTGCGCTGCCGCGATCACGGCCTTAACCCGAAACTTCGGTTTCTCCGTGTCCTTTATTAGCCACCTCTCTGGCTCGACGCCCTCGGACCCAGGGTCGCCTGGCTTGATGAATTCCACAGCGCGGTCGGCTTGGCCTTTGTGATTAGCAGTCCGTCGAATGAAAAGAAGGCGGTAGGCAAAGCGAGGGTCGTCATACTCCGCCTGGGTCATCGAGCCCTCGAACTTCTCGATGTAACGGGCTATCCCGGCGGGGAGTCTGGCAGTCACCGGTGTGTCTATCGGCTTGATGTCCCGGAAGTGAAGCGCCATGGCGACCGTGTCGTCTAGGCCGTACTTGCTCCCGAAGAGCGTAGTAAGCCAGTACTCGAAGTTGAGCGCGCATGCGAGGTAGCGGCCACTCATGTGGTCGTCTAGATGTGGCGGTCGGTGGTGCTCGATTTCATTCCGCAGACCGATGAGGAAGCCCAAGTTGAGGGCAGTCCCCCGGTCGAGAGGGCATTCGGGCGCCTTAATGCAGTCGGCTAGGCTCCACCACTTGTATCCCCCTTGTGGCATCCGCACATACGTACGCTGCGACCGCAGATCGTGGTCGAGATAGCGCACATCGACTCCCTCGCGCGAGTAGTACGAGTGGAGCAGGTAGGCCCACGCAATCATCATCAAAACGATGAACGACTCGGACTTGAACTTGACGAGAGGGTTGTTGTAGGTCTGAACCGCGGTGAGCGCGGCCTCCCTAGACTTGGCCAAGAGCGCGTGACGGACTGGACCCATACCAAATTCCCCCGAAGCCAGTGTCGCCGACATGGGCGCCACCCAAGCCTACGACTCCCACGTGCTCCAGCACTGATCTCATTCGAGGAGCCGAGGTCGCGAAGCCCGGGTGCCTCTGCCGCACTCCCGATCACAGGCCAATCGGCCCGACCAGATCAGCTGCGCCGAAGTGGGCGAGCCAGCGCCAGCGATCGCCGGATCGATCCGGCCGTGCGGTTCGCATACTGACCCGTTTCCTCCACCAATTCCTCCGGTATGCGGACCTCGGATGCCGGCACCCTGTAGGTGGGCCGGATACCCAGAGGGTTGCTCGGGCCACTGGCGAGTGGACGCTTCCTGCTGGCCGTGGGCTGGATCATCACGATCGCCCTGACGTTGATGTCCTTGACGCTCGTCTGGACGACGATCTTCCCGATTGGATAGCCGACGGGTCCGGGGAGGCGACCTCTGGCGAGGACACCTGGCGATCTGCGCGACTCAGGCTAAGTTGTGACGCGGCGACACTCGACGCCAGTCCGGCGGCTAGAGCGGGCGGCGATATCGCCGCCGCCGTCTGGTAGCTTGGATCGCGCCGCTGACGGAATCCGTTGCGACGATGCTGATCGACCCGTCGGCCTCCAGTGTCGCGAGCCTCATTTCGTCGACTGAGTCGAGCCCGTGCTCGCGGAGAGCCGCTTCGACGTCGATGAGATCCAGGCCCTGCCGGACCAGCTCGGGCAACAGCCACGCTCCATCGCGCCCCACAACCGAAGGACCGTATTCCAGAAGCCGACGGACGAACGGACTGCGCACGCGCAAGATGGCGACGCCTCGATTGAGCACGAACAGCGTGGCGACGACGATGAGGCCACCGGTGAGCGAGTTGTCCGGCCCAGTGATCGCTGGCTGAAGCGCATTTGCCGCGAGCAATACAAGCGCGAGATCGAAGAGCGTGAACTGGCCGATCTCGCGCTTGCCGAACAGGCGCAGGGCGCCGAAGAAGACGACATAGATGAGAGTCGACCGGATGACGAGGTCGATTGCCGGCGTTCCGAGCATCCACATTTGGCGAATCCCCTGATGTCAGCGGCTGGGAAGGCGAGGATTAGGCTTAATGAACCCACGATGCATAGCCACCCCACGATCGTCAAGCCGGAGGCGGGCTGCCGCTCATCCTGATCTCCTGTCGATCCCCCACCAAATCCCCCACCCAAGCAATCCGCGGTTGCGAGTGCCTCTCCAAATTGGTCTTGGGTTCTTAGCGCGCGTTTAGGCCGCGGCGTCGCCCGAGTTCGACATTCCTCTTGGTGACGGTGCCATGCTGGTCGCGGTCGTCGGGCGGTCGCCACTCCAGGCGGTGGCCCAGAGGGCCGGAGTGGACCGCATGCATGTGCCGCGCTCACGATCGATTCGGACCGACCTCGTGATCGCGCGCCCGTCGTGAGCTCCGACCTCAAGCCGGGCGACCGGCTCGACGGTTTCCGCATCGTCGAGGTTCTCGGGCACGGCGCATCGAGTGAGGTGGCTCTGGCGCTGGATCCGGACGATCGGCGAGTGGTCCTGAAGCTGCCGCGCGATGCCGTCATGGCGTCGCCTTCGACGTTCGACCGGTTCCGCCGCGAGCTGGAGATAGCCCGCCGGCTCGACCACCCGGGCATCCAGCGATCGATCGACTACAAGCTCGGCCGAACCCGACCTTACCTCGTCATGGAATACGTCGAGGGTGAAACGCTGGGTGAGATGCTCTACCGCGAAACGCGTCTGCCGGTCGATCGGGCGATCGACTTCGCCAGCCAGCTGACGGAAGCGATGGCGCATGCCCACGAACGCGGCGTGGTCCATCGCGACCTCAAGCCGCAGAACATCCTGGTTACCGCGGGCGATCGGCTGGTGGTGACGGATTTCGGCGTCTCGCTGCTCGCGGGAGCCAAGCGGCTGACCTGGCAGTGGGCGGGCGACAGGCTCGGCACTCCCGACTACATGGCGCCGGAGCAGGTCCAGGGCAAGCGCGGCGACGCCCGGTCGGACATCTACGCGCTGGGAGTGCTGCTGTTCGAGATGCTGACGGGCAGCGTGCCGTGGCGCGGCGAGACCACGTTCGAGGTCATGAACCTCCACCTGACGGCGGCGGTTCCGGCCATGCGAGATCGCGGGGTAGATGTGCCGCCGGCGATCGAGGGCATCGTGCGCCGCTGCCTGCGCAAGCGAGCCGACGAGCGGTACCAGGACGCGACGGCTCTTCTGCACGACCTCCAGAGCTGGCGGGACCTGGACCCGTCGCAGTTCACATTCCCCGAGGAAGACCCGCTGCCGTCGACGGAATCGCACCTCTTGCTTCTCGTCGTGGGGCTGAGTCTGGGCTTTCTCGCGTTCAGCGTCCTGTTCATCGCCGTGGCGTATCTGCTGACGCATCACTAGCGACCCGGATTCGTTCGAGCGTCGATGATCCGCCGATAAGCCCGCGCCAAGCCCACGCGCCGACACTGGGGCGATGGATGACGTTGCTCTTGAAGCGATCGTTCGGGCGGTCAGGACCCGGCGGAAGCTCAGTCAGCGGCAGTTGGCCGGCATGGCCGGAATAGCTCACGCCACGATCTCTTTGGTCGAACGCGGTCACGGCAGCCGGCTGTCGTTGGAGACGATCAAGCGGATCGCGGCCGCGCTCGAGATTCGCGTGGAGTTGACAGCCCGCTGGCGAGGCGGCAACCTCGACCGACTGCTGAGCCGGCGCCACTCGATGCTCGCCGAGAGCTTCGCCCGATTCCTGGGGTCGAGACCGGGATGGGTGGTCGAGCCCGAGGTTTCATTTGCGATCTATGGGGAACGTGGCGTTGTCGACCAGCTGGCGTGGCACGCAGGCGAGGCGCACGTGCTGATCGTCGAACTGAAGACGGCGTTCGTGGACGTCAACGAGATGCTCGGGACGCTCGATCGCAAGCGTCGATTGGCGGCAACGATAGCCGGGACACGCGGCTGGAAGCCGAAGCTCGTGAGCGTCTGGCTCATCGTGTCCGACACCCATACGAACCGGCGCCACGCTCGAGACCATGGCGTGCTGCTGAGCGCGCGGTTTCCATTCAACGGCAGGCAACTCCGGTCGTTCTTGTCGAAGCCCGAGACGCCGACGTCCGGCCTGGCATTTTGGCCAAGTGCTAATCCCCGTAGCACTGGGCCGAATAGAAGCCGGGATGATATGCCGTCTTCCGCTCGACGGATGCCATCGAGGGCGAGGTCGAGCGTGGTTCCGCTCCCGCTGCGAGGCGAAACCCGAACTTGAACCGTGAACCCAGGTGCTGATCTGTCCTGCTGCTACCCGGGTTAGCGGATGGCGAGATTGGGGGCGACGCGACGGAGCGGGGCGAGTGCCCGCGGGCGTGGGATAGCGACAACCACCTCCGGCGCTCCCTCGGGGCGCTCCGCTACACTGGATCTCGTGCGGGCGTGGCGCCGCGGGAGGATCGCCGCGGCCCAAATCCGCGAGTGAGAGGTCCGTCGTGTCGGCAACAGAACCAACCGAGCGAACACAGCGCAACCGCATCGAGCGCTTCGATCCCACGGCCATCGAGCCGCGCTGGCAGCGGCGCTGGGCCGAGCTCGGGCTCTACGACACGGACCTCGCCGACGACTCGCGGCCCAAGTTCTACCTGCTGACCATGTACCCGTACCCATCGGGCGACATCCACATCGGCCACTGGTACGTGGCGGCGCCGACGGACGCGATGGCGCGCTTCCACCGGATGCACGGCGAGAACGTCTTCCTGCCGATCGGCTTCGACGCGTTCGGGTTGCCCGCCGAGAATGCCGCGATCAAGAACAAGATCCACCCCCGCACCTGGACGATGTCGAATATCGACAACATGCGGCGCCAGCTGCGATTGATGGGCGCGACCTTCGCCTGGAAGAGCGAGGTCGTGACCTGCGAGCCCGACTACTACCGCTGGAACCAGTGGATGTTCCTGCGCTTCCTCGAGGCGGGCCTGGCCTACCGCGCCAGCTCCCCGGTCGACTGGTGCCCGAACGACGGCACGCTGGCGCGCGAGCAGGTCGAAGGCACGGACCGCCACTGCTGGCGCTGCGGGGCGCGCGTCGAGAAGCGCCTGCTCGACCAGTGGTACCTGCGGACGACCAAGTACGCCGACGAACTACTCGACTTCACCGGCATCGACTGGCCGGAGCCGATCAAGATCATGCAGACCAACTGGATCGGCCGGTCCGAGGGCGCCGAAGTCGTCTTCACGACCGCAGCCGATGAGCACCAATCGGGCTGCGACGAGCTGCGCGTCTTCACCACGCGTCCCGACACGCTCTACGGCGCAACGTTCATGGTCCTGGCGCCCGAGCACGCTCTCGTGCCGAAGCTGACGCACCCGGATCGAAAAGCCGAAGTCGAGGCCTACATCACGGCAGCCGGTCGGGAGACCGAGATCGAACGGATGTCGACCGAGCGCGAGAAGACGGGCGTATTCACCGGCTCGTACGCCGCGAACCCGGTCAACGGTGAGAACATCCCGATCTGGATCGCCGACTACGTCCTGGCCGGCTACGGCACGGGCGCGATCATGGCCGTGCCCGCCCACGACGAACGCGACTTTGCCTTCGCCCGCAAGTTCGGCCTGCCGATCCGACGGGTCGTCGCCGCCCCGGACGTTTCGGACGCGGAGGTCGCCGCCGAGATGGAGGTCGCCTTCGCCTCCCACGGCGAGGACGAGCGGCTCGTCAACTCGGGGCCGCATTCCGGCAAGCCCGCGCGGGACGGTTTCCGCGACATCGTGGCCATGCTCGAATCCCAGGGCAAGGGCAACGCCACGATCAACTACCGCCTCCGCGACTGGCTGATCAGCCGCCAGCGCTATTGGGGCACGCCGATCCCCGTGGTCTATTGCGACACCGACGGCATCGTGCCGGTCCCCGACGACCAGCTGCCGGTTCGGCTGCCGGACACGGTCGACTACGCCGGGAGCGGCAACAACCCGCTGAAGTCGGACGCATCGTTCGTGAACACGACCTGCCCGAAGTGCGGCGGTCCGGCCCGCCGCGAAACCGACACGATGGACACCTTCATCGACTCGAGCTGGTACTGGTTCCGGTATCTGTCGCCTGCGGAGATGGGCGCACCTGTCGACCGATCGATCGAAGCCCGCTGGTGCCCGGTCGACCAGTACACAGGCGGCGCCGAGCACGCGGTCATGCACCTGCTCTACTCCCGCTTCTGGACCAAGGCTATGGCCGACCTCGGGATGGTCCACGAGCGCGAGCCGTTCAAGCGGCTGTTCAACCAGGGCCAGATCCTGGGCGCCGACGGCGAGCGCATGAGCAAGTCGCGCGGCAACGTCCAGGACCCCGACGAGCTGGTCAAGCGCTATGGCGCCGACGCGGTGCGCTTGTTCCTGATGTTCATGGGGCCGTGGGACCAGGGCGGGCCGTGGAGCCCGACGGGGATAGGCGGCATCAGCCGCTTCCTGCATCGAGTGTGGGCAGCGGCGCTGGATCCGCACGGAGTGGAGGCCGGCGATCCCGAGTCGGGCGTGCTGCCGGCGGGGCAGGACAAGGCGGCGGCCGAGAAGGCGCTGCGAGCGGCCACGCACCGAACGCTTCGGGTCGTGTCTGAGGAATACGCCGAGCTGCGGTTCAACACGATGGTCGCGCACTTGATGGAGCTGTCCAACCTCCTCCAGCGATATCGCGGAACTGCGGTCGCCGGCACGCAGGCCTGGGACGAGGCGATCCGTCTGACCCTGCTGATGCTGGCTCCGGCCGCGCCGCACGTCACCGAAGAGGTGTGGTCCCGGCTGGCCGAGGCGCGGGGAGAGGCGTGGTCGTCGATCCACACGCAGGCCTGGCCGGCGGTGGACGAAGCGGCAGCTGCCGAGAACGAGCGCGAAGTCCCGGTCCAGGTCAACGGCAAGCTGCGCGATCGGGTCACGGTCCCGATCGGCATCGCCGAGGCGGAGCTGGAGCGGCTCGTTCTGGCGCGCCCCAAGATCGTGGCCGCGCTGGACGGCAAGCAGCCGCTGAAGGTGATCCACGCCGGCGGCAAGCTGGTCAACATCGTCGTCCGGTAGCCGACGCGCTCCAGACGCGGAGCGGCCGACGGGGAGTTCCCGACGGCCGCGTTTTGGCGAGTGGCTCCAGCGGGTCAAGCCCGAGTGAGAGCCTCCGCGAGGTACCGATCGAGCTGCTTGAAGGTTCCGGCACGCGCCAATTCGCGAATAAGCGGCAGATAAGCGGGCTCCGATAGCGTTCGCGGCAACCCCGCCGGAACCGTCGATCGGAGCAGCCGATGGATATGAACGCGCCCTGGCGGGCACTCGAAGGGCCGGAGTTGGGCCAGGCGCCCCCGCCGCCTGAGCGACCGAAGCCGGCCGGGTTTCTCGTGCTACTCGCGGCCTCAATCGGCCTGGTCGTGTGCTCTCTCGGCGTGGTCGTCTTCGCGGCGAGCCAGGGCGGTCAGGTGGACGTCGTATCGAGCGGCGATAGCGGCGCGGGCCCCTCTGTCTCCCCATCCCGGGCGATGCTCGTTGTAGACGTCACGGGCGCGGTCGCGCACCCCGGGGTCTACTCGCTGCCGCTGGGTTCGAGGGCCGCGGACGCGATTGCCTCGGCCGGCGGCTACTCGCCAGATGTCGATCCGCGCCAGGTCGAGGCCCAGCTCAATGTGGCCGCGAAGCTCCAGGACGGTGAGGTCCTCCGGGTTCCGAGGCGGGGCGAAGAAGCAGCGGGGACGGCGTCTCACTCGGCAAGCGCGGCCACGGGGCTCATCGACCTGAACTCCGCCACCGCGGACCAGCTCGACACGTTGCCCGGGATAGGACCGGCGGCCGCGGCCAAGATCCTGGCCTCGCGCGAGCAGCAGCCGTTCGGATCCGTGGAGGACCTCGTCACGCGCAAGGTCGTGTCGGCGGCGACCCTCGCGAAGCTCCGGGATCTGGTCACGGTGGGCTGAGCATGCTGCCCCGTCCCGCGTGGCTCGCGGTCGGCGTGATCGCGGCCGCGGGTGCGAGTTCCTATGCGCCCGTCGGCGGGGCTGCGGTCAGCGAGGTCGCAGTCGCCGCGGGAGTGGCCACGGCACTCGCCGTCTCCGGCTGTGCCTGCGAAGCCGCGGGCAGAAGAAAGGGAGCGCGGATTCTGGCGATAGCGGCGCTCGGGGCTGCGCTCGTGGCCGGGCGGTTGGCGGCCGGGGTTGCGCTGTCCGGCGCGGGATCCGCCGGGCTGATGCCACTCCCCACCGGGACCGGCACGTGGCAGGCAACTGTCGAGAGCGCCCATACGACCCGCGGCCAGCAAGTCGCCACTATCGACGTGGCCGATCCGCCGCTGCGCTGCTCGGCCCTAATGCCCGCCTACCCTCGGCTCGCCTACGGCGACGTCGTTTCGTGGACCGGCCGCGTGCGAGCCCTCACCGACAGCGACTACGACCGGTACCTCGACGCTCAGGGGATCGCCGCGACCTGCGACGCGGCCAGCCTGACGCTGCTCCGCCACGACGACTCCCCGGCGGGCAAGCTCGAGGCGCTGCGGCAGGCATCGGGCGATGCCCTCCAGCTCGTAATACCCGAGCCCGAGGGCGGCCTCGCCGCGGCCATCCTGATCGGCCTGCGCGATCGGGTGGACAAGGGCGTAGCGGCGGCCTTCACCACGTCGGGCGTCAGCCACATCGTCGCGATTTCTGGCTGGAACATTGCGATCGTGGCCGCGACGGTAGCCGCGCTGCTGCGAAGCCGGATCAGTCGGAGACGGCGCGCCATCGTGACGATCCTCGCGATCGTCGCCTACACGCTCTTCGCGGGAGCGACGCCGTCGGTGAACCGAGCGGCGCTCATGGCTGGCGTCGCGCTGCTTGCCGTCGAGAGCGGCCGCGGATCGCGCGTCATCGTCGGGCTGGCCTGGGCCGTGACCATGCTGCTTCTTCTCGAGCCTGCCACAGCGGCCGACGTCGGGTTCCAGCTGTCCGCCGCGGCCACCGCCGGACGGGTCGCCTGGGGCCCGCCGCTGTCCCAACGTCTGGAAGCGAGATGGCCGGGCATCCCCGCCTCGATCCGGGAGAGCCTCGGCGTCTCTCTGGCGGCGCAGGCCGCCACACTACCGATCGCGCTGCTCACCTTCGGGCGGCTTGCGATGGTCGCTCCACTCGCCAATCTGGTGGCCGTCCCGCTCGTGCCCCCAGCCATGGCCGCGGGTGCGGTCGCCTTCCTCGCCGGACTGCTCGCGACGGTCGGCGCACCCCTTTGGCTGACGGGGCTGCTGGCGATGCCGGCCTGGTTCTTCCTCGCCACGCTCGTCGCCGTGGTCCAGCTCGCCGCTTCGATCCCGGGCGCGAACGAAACGTTGCCCTTTCCGGCCAACGCGATCGCCGCCGTCGTGGCCGGCCTGCTCCTGTGGCGGATCCATTTGGCCCTGAAGAAACCTCGGTCGCGAGCCGCGGCGCGATCAGCGGCAAGATCGCCGCTCCCGCGCCGGCGCGTCGGGCCGGCGACTCGCGCTCGACCCAGGCGCAAATGGGCGCTCGCGGGCGCCGCGATTCTCCTGGTCCTGGCCGGCTCGGTGGTTGCCAGTCGGCCGGACGGCCGCATCCACGTGATCGTCCTGGACGTGGGCCAGGGCGACTCCATCCTGCTCGAGGGGGATCGCGGCGGCCGAATCCTGGTCGACGGCGGGCCCGACGCGGCGGTGCTGATGACGCAATTGGATCGGTACGTGCCGGCCTGGGACCGCCGCATCGATGCCATCGTTCTGACTCACCCCCACGACGACCACGTCTCGGGACTCGTGGCCGTGGTCGACCGGTACCGGGTCGGTCGGGCCTTCGAGTCGGGGTGGCCAGCCTCGACACCAGCCTACTGGGCCTGGCTGGATGCGCTCGATCGCCACGGCCTCCGACCCGAGCGCCTGAAGACCGGCGATCGCCTGCTGCTCGACGACGCCACTCTCCGCGTCCTATGGCCCGACGACGGCAGGACGCGACCGTCGGGCCTCGACCCCACGGCCGCCGACAACCGCAAGGCCAACGATGCCTCGATCGTCCTGCTCGGCGAGTTCCAAGATCGCCGGTTCTTGCTCACAGGCGACGCGGAAGACGACGTCGATCCCGTCCTGCTGGCGAGGGGCCTTCCACGCGTGGACATGCTCAAGGTCGCCCATCACGGCAGTGGGACGGCGTCGTCCGACGAGCTGCTCGGGGCCGTTCGACCCGGCGTGGCGGTGATATCGGTCGGCGCCGGCAACACGTACGGCCACCCCGCCGCGGCAACGATCGAGCGACTTCGTGCTCACGCCGGCAAGGTGCTGCGAACCGATCAGGCGGGCACGGTCGAGACGACGATCGACGCGGTCAACGTGATCACGACTTCTGATCGCGCGGCGGCGGCCTCGAGCGCGGCGCCGGCCTCGAGCGCGGCGCGGGCCCGGAGCACGGCGCCGGAGGACCCAGCCCAGCCGGGCGCGGCCCTCGTCGCGGCGGGCGCCTCCGCCTCCCGCGCCCTCCTGTACGATTCGCGCGATGTCCGTACCGAGCCGTCGAGACAGCGCGGCCTTGTTCCTCTCTCTCGAGCCGCCGGAGTGGCACCTTCGCCACTCGAGGGCCGTAGCCGAGGTTGCCGCCTGGCTGGCGTGGCGGGCGGTTTCCGCTGGGCGATCGCTCGATCGCCGCCTGCTGGAAGCGGCCGCAATCCTCCATGACGTAGACAAGCTGCCTGCCGTCAAGCCGCTCGTGGCGGAGCTGGCACATGGCGATGGTTCCGCGGCGTGGCTCGTCCGGCAGGGCTTCCCAGAGCTGGGCCCGGTGATCGTCGGCCACCCCGTGACGCGCCTGGCAGACGGCGAGTGGTTCGATCGCTGGCTGGCGACGGCGGCGCCCGAAGCGCTGATCTTGTCCTACGCCGACAAGCGGGCCGGGCAGCAACTCGAGTCGATGGCGGCACGGTTTGCCTCCTGGGAGCGCCGCTATCCGCCCGAAGAACGTGCCGCACGAGCCCGCGGGAGCTGGTCGGCCGAAATGCTGGCGGCCGTGCGGCGTCGGGCCGAGAAGCTCGAGTGGCGCGCATGCGCGCTTGCGGAGGTATCGCCCGAGGACGTTCGCCGCTTGCGGTGGACCGGGCCTGCTTTGAGAGCCGCCCGGGAGGCCAATCCGTGACCGCCCCCACCGCACCGCTCGGCTACTACTGGGGCGACGACTCGTACACCGTTTCGCGCGGACCGGACGCGCTGGCAGCTCGGCTGGCGGGGGACGGCCCGCCGCTCTACTTCGTCCGGCTCGCAGGCAACGACACCACGGCCGAGGAGATCTCCGAGAAAGTGGCCACTTCCACGATGTTCGGCGGCGGGACGCTGGTCGTGGTCTCGGAGCCGGCGCCGCTCGTGTCTACCAAACCCCTGGCGGCCCGCCTAACGGACACGCTTGCGGCAATCGCGCCCGGAAACGGGCTGGCGTTCCTCGACTCGGTCGACGGCTCAGCATCCTATCGCCGCCCCGCCTCGCTCGAGACGCTGCGAAACGCCGTGGCGGCGGCCGGCGGCGACGTTCGCGAATTCAAGGCGCCGAGGCCGGGCGAAATGCCGCGCTGGATCGGCGAACGCGCCAGGGAGCGCGGCATAAGCCTCTCCCCCCAGGCCGCGGCGGTTCTCGCTGAACGTGTCGGGGCCAACGTCCGAGAGCGCGACGTGGATCGTCGCCGCCAGGGCGAGCTCGCCGTCGCCGAGCTCGAGAAGCTCGCGGTCTACCGCCTCGATCAACAGATCGGCCCCGACGACGTCAGGGCTCTCGTCGCCGACGCAGTGCCGGGTTCCACGTGGGCCTTCCTCGACGCGGTCGGCATGCGCCGCGCACACGAAGCCGCCGAGCTGGCCGATCGCCTCGACGACGTGCCCGGTCCCGTCCTGATCGTCCACCTCCACCGCCGGATCAAGGAGCTGATCGAGATCGCGGACATGGTCGCGGCCGGCTCTCCGGCAGCGACGATCATCCGCACTCTGAAGCTGAACCCTTACCGCGCGGAGAGGCTTGCGGAACAAGCGCGAACCTGGACCATGCCGGAACTCGAGGCTGCGCTCGAAGGCCTGCTGGAACTGGACGCGGTGCTGAAGGGTCGTGAGGGCGGGGGCGAGTTGCGCCGTCGCTCGGCGGTCAGCCTATGGATCGTCGAGCGAGTGCGCCGGGCCGGCTAGACATGGCCCTTAACGACTGAAGCCCCCGGGCACCGGGGGCTTCAGGAGATCTCGTGACGTCGAGGATCAGTCGGCGCTGGACCAGGCCTGCTCCTGGACGACCAGGTCGCTTTCGATGGCGAAGACGCAACGGCCCTGGCCCAGATCGAGCAACTCGATCAGCTCCGGGTCGATGTATAGCTGGTGGCAGTCCTCGCACAGTCCCCCCGGGATGCCGAAGCAGAGGCGTTCGCTGCGGTCGGGCAAGCGGAAAGTCGTGTCGAACCGGGTGCTAACGAGGCGTCTTCCGCAGCGGGGGCAGCTTTCCCGTGCCCGTGACATTGCATCGACCTCTGGCCTCGGCAACCGTGCTGGCCGCCGCAATGTCCTGAATGCTAGGGGCGGGTTTTCGTCGGGCATATGACTCACTCGTACCCACCTGAGCGGTACTCAGGCCGTAGTCTTCCAGGAGGGCCACCAGGGGGATGGAGCCTAGTGCGATCGCATCGTGCATCCGCGCACCGCCCCCGTGCACGTGCGCACCGCCCTGCGTTCAGGGGCCAAAGCGCCCGGCCCCGACTACCCGAAGCGTCTGGTAAGGGTGCCTGATAGCCTTTCGCGATGGACCGTCGCCGAGTTGTCGGGATAGCTTTGGGCGCACTCGCCGGAGCTGCGTACGGGACCGGGCCGCTCTTCGCCAAAGGCGTCAACCACGCGGGCCTCGACTCGATCGCCCTCCTCGCCTGGCGCTTCCTGTTTGCCATGATCGTGAGCTGGGTCTGGTTGCTCGCGCAGCCGCGCGCGCGGGCGGCGCTCTGCTGCCTCGATCGCCGAACGGTCGCCCGGCTGCTGTTCACGGGGGCATTCTTCGTGGTCAACGCCACGGTCTACTACTCGGCGATCCAGAGGGTGGACATCTCCCTCGTGGCGTTGCTGATGTACTCGTACCCCGCGATGGTGGCCGTCCTCTCGCTGCGCCTCGGCTATCCCCTGCGCGGCAAGCTCGCCTGGGGATCGCTGGCCCTGGTTCTGGTCGGAGCGATACTCACGATCGACGGCATCAAGCCGGACACGAATCAGCTCGGCATCTTGCTGGCCCTGCTGTCCCCCATCGCTTACGCCTTCTACATCCTGCTGACGGCGTGGATGGCCGGCGAGCGGCCGGGCCAGACGGCGGACATGAGGTCAAAAGGCAAGGGCGCGGAGGTTCCCCCTGCCGTCGCGGGGGCGGTGATGATGACCGGAACGTGGCTCACCATGTTCGTCATCGCTGCGGTCGCGCGCGAGCCGCTTCTTCCGGGCCAGGTGCCCGCCGAGGCGTGGCCCGGCCTGATCGGCATCGGCGTCTTCGCCGCGGCGATCGCCATTCAGGCGTTCTACGCGTCGGCCGCGCGAATCGGAGCTGCCCAAGCCTCGCTCATGGCCACGGTCGAGCCGCTGGTGGTCATCGCCCTGGGGGTCTCGTTCCTTGGCGAGCGGCTGGACATGCTGCAGATAGCGGGAGCCGGCCTCGTACTCGTCGGCGTGCTGCTCTCGCAAACCGCCACGCCGGCCGAGTCCCGCCAGGTCGTGCTCGAGGAAGTCTAGGCAGCGCTCACCCGACAATCGCGCTGCGCCGCTCCAACAGGACGACGTCCCGCCAACGCCCGGTGACGTCGCGGCCGATTCGCTCGCGAACCCCGACACGCCTGAAACCGAGGCCCTCGTGGAGCGCGAGACTCGCCGCGTTGTCGGACATCACGCCCGCCTGCAGCGTCCAAATGCTCGCCACCTCGGAAGCTTCGATCAGCGCGCCGAGCAAGACCCGGCCCACGCCTCTGCCCCGAGCGCGCTCAGCCACGTAGACGCTGAGCTCCGCCACTCCCGCGTAGACTGCCCGCGCCGAGTAGTGGCTCAACGCCGCCCAGCCCACAACGGCACGTTCGGAATCGCGGGCAACCAGCCGGCACTCGCGGTGGTGGGAGCGGTCCCAGGCGTCCCAGTTTGGCGCGACCCGCTCGAACGTCGCCAGGCCGGTGGCGATGCCTTCCTCGTATACGGCGCGCACGGCCGGCCAGTCGCCGGCCTGCATGGCATCGATCGTCAGGCCCTTCATTGCGCCAGTATCGAGCGCCCGAGAAGGCTCTGCATCTCCGTTCGACTCCACCCACCCGAACGTGCAGCAGCCGTTTCAGGCCCAATTTCGCTACTCTGAGCCGATGGCGACCCTCCACCCGCAGATCGAACGCCTGCGTACCGCTCGAGACCGCGTCGTCAAGCTGCGGGGTCGGGTCGAGATGAGCAAGCCGGTGCCGGAGGACCTGCCGCGCTCACGCGAGTGGGTCGCGCGCGAGACCCTGGCGCATATCGACGAACTGCTTCCCTACTGGCTCGGCGAGATCGAGCGTGTGCTCGCCGGGACGAAGGAGCCCGTTCCGTTCGGTCGGACCTCGAACGACCTCATTCGCCTGATGACGGTGGACCGCGATCGCACTCTGCCGGTCGGCGAGCTGTACGGGCGCCTGGATGCGGGGCTGGATCGAGTCGTACGCCGGCTGCTCGAGCTCGACGATCGGCAATGCGGCAGGCGCGGCCTGCACCCGCAGCGTGGCGAGATGACCGTTCAGCAGATCGTCGAAGTCATGCTCGCCGCGCACATCGAGGAACACTGCGAGCAGCTCGCCGTCTCGCTCGATCGTGGCATCGCCGCGAAGGCCTGACTGCCACACCGCACCGGACGAATCTACCTGGGCGACCCGCGTCGCGCCGATCCCGCCAAACTCAAGACCGTGCTTCGCCAGCCGGTCGGCGCGGCTTGAGGAGAGCACCCCTTCCCGGCTGCGTTGACGGCCGCGATCAGGGCCTGAGTGCCCCGATCCCAGGTACATCCTTGACCGCTGGCGCCGATTCGCGCCCCGCCTGACCACGTAGTGGGCACAAGCGACACCTGTCCCGGGAGTGTCCGATCGACTCGTCGAATCTGCCCAATCCGACGCACATGTTCGACTCCTGAGTCCGGTATCTCGCCCGGAATGGGCGGGGTTGGTCGCGTGTGTCCGCTCAGTGGGCAGATTCGTCATCCATCGAGGATCTTCGGGCTGGCTCGCGTCGGATATGACTACCAGGTGGACACGGGGGCGTTCGACAGAGGCGTCAGGGTCAGATCTGTATACGGATACGGTCAAGCTCGGCGCCCTCTTGCGCCTACCCATCACAAGCGCCTGAAGCCGATCAGTCTCGGGTCAGGTTGGCTTCGCCAGCCGGTCGGCGCGGCTTGACGCCACGTCCCCTGTCTTTGAGGATCGCCCTCAACATGAAGGCGACGTTGGCCGGCCTCTCGGCCAGGCGGCGCATGAAATACGGATACCACTCCTCGCCGTAAGGGACGTAGATTCGGACGGTATAGCCCCGCGCGACGAGCGAACGCTGCAGGTCGCGCCGGATGCCGTAGAGCATCTGGAACTCGAACCGTTCGGGCCCGATTCTCCGGCGCTCCGCGATTTCGATCGCGTGGGCGATCAGGCTCGGATCGTGGGTGGCGATGGCCGGATAGGTGCCTGAGATCAGCAGCCGCTCCATGAGCCGGGCGTAGTTGAGGTCCACAGCCCGCTTGGTGACATAGGCCACCCCGGCGGACTCCGCGTAGGCGCCCTTGCACAGTCGGACCGAGCCCCCCACTGCGCTGACCCGGTCCACGTCGGCCGCGCTCCGCCGCAGCGCGGACTGGATCACGATGCCGGTCCTCGGGTAGCGCTCGTGGGCCTCACGCCAGATCTCCAGCGTTGCGTCGGTCTGGACATGGTCCTCCATGTCGATCCGGACGAAGCCATCGACCGCCCGGGCCGCCCCCAGGATCCTCGACACGTTCGCGCGGCACAGGTTGCGGTCGATGTCGAGGCCCATCTGGGTGAGCTTGATGCTCACGTTGGCGTCCACGCCGCGAGCCGACAGCGCCGCCAGCGCGGCCACGTATCGATCGGCGGCCACCGACGCAAGCTCCGGCGACGTGACCGACTCCCCGAGGACGTCCACCGTGGAGTGCAATCCGGCGCGCTGGAGCCGCGCGATCGCCGCGATGCCGTCGTCGAGCGTCTCTCCGGCGACGAAGCGGGAGACGACCGAGCGAGTAAGCGGGCTGGCAACGGCCATACGTGCAAGCGACTGGCGATGCGATAGCGAGATGAACAACGAACGCATCGTCCGGTTCGGCATGACCCGAACGCTTTCGACCAGACCCATCCGATTCAGCCCTCGCTACTTGATTCGGCCGCGTCCGCTTCGCGCGCGAATTCGGCCACTTTAGCGGCTTCTTCGCGCTGGAACGCCTGGAGCCGACTGCGACGATGAGCCTCGACCGCCGCGCGGATGAGCTCGATCGGCGGCGAACCCACGAGCTCACCCTCCGGCGATCGGTACATACGGCAGCCGAGCCCGATGGGCAACTCGGGCTGCGGATCCACGTCTTCTCCGTTGACGCGAACGGTCGGCGATCCTTGGAACCCCAGGAACTCCGCGTCATCCTGGCTCGTGACGTAGATCACCTGGATCGGAACTTCGATGATGCCTTTGCGCAGGACGGTCTCGAGGTCGCGTTGCGTCTGCTCCAGGTGGGCACAGTCCTCCACCGCGAGCAACTCAACACGAAGATCCGCCACGCCGGGCAGACTACAACGACTCGCCGACACGGGTGCCTGGAGCGGACCTCCTGTTGCCGAAACCGGTCGGCGCAGCGCGGGTCTGGGTCCAGCTCAGAACGCGGCGCGTCAGGCTCCGGTTACTCGCAGCCAGGGCCCGAGGAGCGCCTCGCGAACATCTTCGCCAAGCCGGCTGCCGAGCGCCACGGCCAGGGCGGCGTCCACGATCGCCTCGACGGCTTCGAGCTTGATCTCACGCCAGGTTTTGTCGTCGCTGAGCGTGTAGACCGAGAGGTTGGAACCTCGCTCGGCCCAACCGACGGCCTTGTTGCGGACGCGGTCGATCTCGCCGGTCAGGCCCTCGGCGGTGCCCACCGCCCTTACGGCCGCCCAGGCCTGCTGGTGCACGCTTCGATCGATCGCCGTCCAGGCCGCGCGCAAGCCCAGCAGCTGAGCCTCGTTCAGGCGGTCGAGCCGGTCGAAGAACGCGTCCATCTCGGCCGTCTGGATCAGATCCACGCCCCTACGGCGTCCCCACATCTGCCGCCTCCTCAGGCCTCGTCGACCTGGTCGAGCAGATGGCGCTTCAGGAAGTCCAGGCAGCGTTTCCAGGCCTCGCGGCGGTTCTCACGCTTTTGCCAGCCGTGCGCCTCTTCGTCGAACCAGTGGACCTGGTAGTGCTTGCCCTCGATCTCGAGAGCCTCGACGATCTTCTCGGTCATCAATGGAACGACGCGCTTGTCCTTGCGTCCGTGGAGGATGAGTAACGGCGCCTCGATGCGCTCGGCCCGGTACAGCGGAGAGCCGCGTCGGTACGCCTCCGAGACCTCGGGGTCGTCGGGCCGGCCCATCATCCGTTCGAGGTCGATGCGGCCGAGTCTGTCCCCGTGGCGATAGCTCTCCGTGATCTCCGAGTCGCCGTACAGGTCGATCCCGGCGCGCCACAGCGACGGTTCCTCGGTCAGAACGCACAGGGTCATATAGCCGCCGTACGAGCCGCCGTAGTGGGCCAGCCGGCCGTCGCACCACGGCTGCGCCAGGGCCCATCTGGCGGCGTCGATGACGTCGAAGGCATCGGCGTGGCCCCACTCGCCACGATTGGCCCAGCGGAAGTCGCGCCCGTAGCCAGTGGAGCCGCGGAAGTCCACCGATAGGAAGGCGATCCCCTGCTCCAGGACGAGCTGGCGGAACGGCAGCCAGTCACGGAAAGACTGCGACGTCGGGCCGCCGTGCGAGTGGACGACGCAGGGCACCCGGGCCGCTTCTTCGCCGTTCCCGCCCGTCGGCAGGTAAAGCGTGCCCTCGATCCGAAGGCCGTCTCTGGCTTCGAAAGCGATCCGCGTGCCGCTCGAGAAGTGGGCCGTGTCGACGACCGTGGGCAGCGAATTGGTGAGCTGGCGCGGCCGGACTCCGGCAGCCGCTTCCTCGGGGACGGGCAGCAGCCACAGGTCTTCGGGCATGTGATCGTTGCGGCCGATGGCGACCACGCTCGACGAATCGGGCAGCCAGCCCACTGCCATCCAGACGCCTTCGAAGGGATTGATCACGGCCGAGCGGACACCCGCGACCGGCGCGTAGGAGTCGGCCCCATGTTCGCCGGCCCGCTCTTCGATCGCAGGCTCAGCCGGCGCGACCGCGGTGGCTATCTGGCCCGCCGCGGCACCGATCTGGCTGCTTCGGCGCGCTCGACGGCTCGGCGCGATACCGCCCGCCCTGTCCGGCAGCTCGCCGACGAGCAAGTCCACGAGCCCCTCGCGAACTTCGACGTGGACGAAGCGGCATCCGTCGGGCGAAGGAATGGGCGCGTAACCCCAACCGCCGCCCGGCTCGCCATGCTCGTGCTGACCGGAGGTGAGCACGCTGCGTTCCGATCCGTCGGCGGAGACGCGAACCACCTGGAACCAGCCGCTCTGGTCGGAGACCACGAGCAACCCGCTGCCGTCTGGGAGCCATCGCGGCGCGGTATCCCATGCCGACCCGCCGGCCACGAGCCGCTCCTTGCCGGAAGCCACGTCGACCACGTGGATCTGCGAGGTGAGCAGGTCCGGAAGCCGCTGCGAAGTGACGGCGATACTCTGGCCGTTGGACGACCAGACGAACTCGTCGATGTCCACGCCGGCGGCGGTGAGAGGAACGGGTTCCGCGGCACGCGGCTTCGTCGCGGGCCGGCCCCGACGCGGCACGGGCGCATCGACCAGCCAGACCTGATTCCAGCCTCGGCGGCGCGAGATAAACGCGATCTGATGGCCGTCGGCGCACCAGCGGGGCGAGCGATTTCCGGCGGGATGTTGCGTCACCACCGCCTGGTGCGAGCCCTCGACGTCGATCATCCAAATGGCGTCCTCGCGAACGAAGGCGATCCGGCGCCCGTCCGGCGACCATTGCGGATCCGACGCGGGCTTTTCGGTGGCGGTCAGCTGCTCAGGGTAGCCGCCGCGAATCGACATCAGATAGACCTGCCGCACGCCCAAGCCCTCGGCCGTGTAGGCGACGCGCCTGCCGTCGGGAGAAACGCGGAACTCGCGCGGCGATTCGATGGCCGCGGCCTGCTCGATCGTGAGGCCGTCGCGGAATGGCTTGCGAGGCCGACCGTTCTCCTGACCCGGCCTGGTCGAGTCGGTCACGACTCGGCCCGCTCCAGCGCCACGAAGAAGTCTTCCTTCTCCCCGGCGCGCGGCGGCGGATCCACCCGAACAAACGTCTCGGTGCCGAACATCTGCTCGAACTGGCCGCGGGTCTCCGGATCGTCGTAGCGCCGGCCGCGCATCTGGCTGTCGTGGCACGCCAGCGCCGCGGCCTTGCGCTCCAGGACCGGGACGATGTTCACGATCGTGGTGATCTCCTCGTCCGGGCGCGCCAGCCGGCCGAACGCCTCTTGCTGCCGCAGGTCGTCCTCGCTCGGCGGAGTCGTGTCGCCGGAGCGGCGGCGCTCCTCCGCCATGGCGGCTTGCATGCCGACGATCCGCGACTGCGGCAACGCCTGGTGGTAGAGGGCAACGGGGCCTCCGGGCTCGGCGGCGGCCC
>JGI24129J20441_1000035_pt1 | contig 30272 bp, 30 predicted proteins | sample BarGraNGADG00211_FD_20441 | JGI IMG/M metagenome (IMG submission 20441) | reverse complement strand
CCAATACGGCCGGCCACCCATTTTTGTTCATCCCGCAAGGGCAACGTCGTTACTGTCCTGCTTTTTTTGGCCGTAAAAAAATCTCGGATGGAGTCCAAGAGAAGGAAGATATACCTATAGCACATGTCGAGCGTCAGGACGTAAACCTTCGGAATGTGAAGTGAGCGCAACGACTTGAAGAGTACGAAGCGCTTGGTTGTGAGGACGAGTAGCACTGTGATTGAAACACACGTTGCGACTCGCAACATAAACGTAGTTGCAGTTATCGTGCCCTGCTTAGTGATGTAGATTGTGCTTGGCAGAAGGATCGGCCCGACGTACGTGCTTTTGCTGAGCGTTGCGATTGTAACCAGATTATCTCCGGGCATAAATACGTTGAAGATTATTGGGAGCACAATAATACCAGCAAAAATAGGAACGAAGACCCATACGCGTTTGATAAAAAAAAGCAAGTCTATCCTGCTTGCAACTGCAAGCGCCAACGTCAGCAAATAAACGACAAATAGTACCCCAATGTCTCGAGTCATACTCACAGCGACGATTAAAATAAGCAAAGAGATCAGCTTCACCCTGGGATCAATGCTTTGTAAGAAACCGTTTCGTTTTGTATAACCCTCGGAGATTAGGCTCTCCTGGAAAAAATTAAGGATGCCAGAAATCGTTTTTTCCACAAAACTCTTTTTCTTATCTACGCTAACGGTGCAACAATTAGACGGCCCGACCTCTTTCATCCACTCAGGTATCATAGGGGTTGTTGATCGCTGGAGCTAGGTGAGATTGTATTAAGCTTCACATATTTGACGCCCTTAAGCGCCATTATCGTCTCGGTTAGTTCTTTAATGCGCTTGCCTTCACCTTGTAGGATAACGCTCTCTAAGCAGTCACCATGGTCTAAGTGGATATGGACGGACGATATGATTAAGTCCGCGCGCTCGTGCTGTATCCTGGCCAAGTTTTCACTCAGCCCTCGCTGATGATGCTCATAAACAAGCGAAATAACCCCTAAGCGTTTTCCATCGACCTGGTTCATCCACTCATAATGAACAATAGTGTTCCTTATAGCGTCCCGCATTCCCTCGGAGCGTGAAGAGTAACCCCTCTTTTGTGTAACCTTATCAAACTGGCTTAAAAGAGCCTCAGGGAGGGATATACACGTGCGCACTAGTCCTTGTTCCATTCACTCACCGCGAACTCGTAATACTTCTGCAATGAGTAGTAATACCCAAGTCGTGAAAAGTGTTTCTATCGAAGCGCTTGGGGAACTTGAGATTACGTTTTTTAGGTTTTTACGTTTTAACAAAAGTTGTCGCGATGCATAGAGCGCGCCTAACAAAGCAACGAAACCAGATGCCCTATTCGCTCGGGGGCGGTCGTCGTAGGATAAAATATGCGATTGCGAGTCCAACCACTGCGAAGACTACTATTATGGAGAGAACTTCGAAACCCGGGAAACTTGGGACTTGTATCCCACTGATGCTTTGATTATTAGAAACCGTTGTTGAATTTTGGCTCTGTGGAGAAGGGGTCGGAGTGACCGCACTGACAAGAGTAATCGTCCCGTAGCTTGTCACTGACTGTATGAGGGGGAACTTGTCGCCATAAGCAGATGGCGTGCTGCCAATCCCTGTGCCGTTTGCATCCGTCCCTTTGTAGTCTGAGTAATAGTTGCTCATATAACTCGTTTGCTCAACGCCGTTGAACGTATACACCATTTTTTCCGGAGAATTCAAAATCGCGGCTGATGCGCCTAGTATAGCGGTTGGCTGGTTGATGAAGTTATTAAGATAGATCCGGTTGTCTGTTGCACTGACGATCAGAATTCCGCCAGTTGGAAAGTTTTTTGACGCTTGTTGAGAGATCTGACCGTTATTAGCAATCGTGTTAAAGGTAAGCGTGTTGTTGTTGGATCCGGGGCCGAGACGAACGCCAACATTATCATTGTCGCTCATGGTGTTGTTAGAGATGATGTTTTGAGTTGAGGTGTATATGGAGATTCCGAAAACGTGATTCGCACTCAGATTATTGCCCGTGATTTTATTCGAATCGCCGTAATTCAAGAATATGCCGTCCCCAAGCGCAGAACTGGACCCCTTCTCACCTGTCGCGACGTTAGAGGCTATTGTATTACTTGAAGCGCTATCCCCATAAACTCCGTAACTATTGTCAGCAAGATTGTTTTTACTAATCTCATTTTCAGTGCTATGTGACAGGTATACCCCGCGCACGTTATCTCGAGCAACGACATTTGTCACTATACACTTTGACGTGCCTTGAATCTGCACGCCAGACGCCCCGCCTGTTATCGTCAAGCCTTCAATACGCACGCCGGGGCTCGTTAACAAGAAGACGTCTTTGCTCGCATCGGCGGCCTGCACAGTGGGTCGTCCACTCGCGGCAGTGATCGTCAACGATTTGCTCACGACGACGTTGTCAGTGTACGTGCCAGGAGCGACGCGTATGGTGTCGCCTGATTTCGCCGCATCTACTGCTTGTTGAATGGTTGTGTACTGCCCGCCGGCACCTACAGTTAATTCTGCTGCGCTCGCCGGAACCACCAAAGTGGCCAACACAATGAGCGCGACTGCCGCAAATAACAAGGATTTAGAGACTAATTTCGAACGCTGCATTGTAACACTGAAAAGGCCAGTAACAAACGAGACAAGTGACGTTACTATGCTAACTTGGATATATATCTGACGTAACAACCGTTGGAAGATGACAATTGTCCAGGTGACAAGGTTCGTACAGCTCGCAAGGAATCTTCACCGATTTAAGACGAGGGCTACTAGCGAACCCACGAGGCGTGAAATTATTCCTTTCGGCCAATAGCCATGTATATGACGAATAGAATCCATCGTCTTTACGGTGATATCCTGATCCCGCCTGTTACGCTAAGACACCTCAAGACACTGACCGATTGCACGGGCATATTACAACACGCTAAGTACGGAATCCCCAATAGATTTGAAGGCTACTGTACAGACGACAATGTCAGAGCGTTGCTTGTGACTGCAAAACACTACAACGTGTTCAGAGATGAATCGATTTTTGAATTATTAAGAACGTACATGGCATTCACCTTTCATGCGCAAAAAGAAGACGGCTTGGTGCACAATTTCGTGAGTTATCAACGTGACTTTCTCGATTCGGAGGGCTCCGATGATATGTTGGGAAGGACACTCTGGGCTTGTGGGTATATTTGCAGCAGCACAAAGCTTCCCAAGGGTGTCCGTGAAGTCGCCCGAACCATATTTGAACGGGCAGCGAAGCACGCGACAAGCGACCTTTCTCTGCGAGGGATTGCTTATTCGCTTTTAGGGTTCTACCATTCAAGGGCCTCGATTCCCGAAACACGAGAAAAGATCAAAGTGCTTTCAGCTGAAATGCTGCACAGCTACGAAGATACGCGGGCCTCCGATTGGGAATGGTTTGAAGCTATCATGTGTTACTCAAACGCTCGATTGCCCCAAGCTATGCTCTTAGCTTACGATGCTATTGGCGAGCCGAAACTTCTTTCATGTGGCGAAAGAACCCTTGGTTTTCTATGGGACGCAGTGATTACCCCTAAAGGCGTAATAAACGTAATAGGTAACGACGGCTGGTACATCCGTGATCAACAGAGGGCTATCAGCGATGAGCAGGCTATCGATGTCGGAGCACTTGTCGAAGCGCTTTTAGATGCTTACCGAATCACGGGCAAAGTACAGTACTACCAAAACGCGTGCACGTGCTTTAGCTGGTTTACTGGTAACAACCGACTACAGTCCCCTATCTATGACGAGGCTACAGGAGGTTGTTTTGATGGCTTATCGCTTCAAGAAGGCGTAAATCAAAATCTCGGGGCTGAATCAACAATCGCCTACTTGCTTTGCAGACTCGCATTTGAAGAGGTCAAAAATCCCGCCGTGGTGGAGCGTTCTCGGGTAAACTGAACAGGGACAGAGGCTTGATAGGAGCTGAAACAGACGGCAAGGACAGCGGAAGATATAAGGCATCGGTCGCCGCAACCGCTTTGATTTTATGAAAAGAGCCCGACTACAAAAACCAGAAGAGTACGCCAGATCGGCTATGAAAGCTATTGCTGCGAACGTGCAGACTATCGCCGACGAAATAGACTACTCGGAAGTCCATTCACTGATCAGTGATATCATAAGTGCGCATCAGAATAATAAACGGGTTTTTGTCATGGGTGCCGGAAGATCCGGACTGGCTGCCAAAGCCTTCGCAATGCGATTGATGCATTTGGGACTTAACGTTTACGTAGTAGGAGAGACTGTAACCCCCGCTGTTGAAGCGGATGATTTGCTTATCGTGATATCGGGCTCCGGAGAGACGAAATCTATGAACGAGATGGGTGCCCTCGCAAAGGCTAAAGGCACGCGACTAGATTCAGTAACGTCAAATAAGGAATCGACTCTTGGTACCATATCCGATACCGCTGTAATCGTCAAAGGACGTACTAAGGTGAGCGCGAGCGGGATGGACTTTATGGAGCGGCAGGTTATCGGTTCACACACCTCCTTCGCTCCACTTGGAACAATGTTCGAAATAAGCACAATGGTCTTTCTCGACGGTGTGATTGCTGCCCTCATGGGGGTCACAAAAAAGAGCGAGGATGACTTGAAGAAGAAACACGCGACCCTCGAATAAACGTATTCTCTTTTCGCTTCAACACAGTGGGTTAGCCGAATAATGTTCAGACACGTGAAGCAAAACGTGCTGAAGTTCAGGCAAGATCAGCGCCTCCATTGCGAGCTTTACGGCGTTTGGAGAACCCGGAAGACAAAAAATTGCAGTGTTGTCTATTATACCACTTGAGGCTCTGGTGAGCATCGCTGAAGAACCGATTTGTTCGTAGCTGATGAGCCTAAATAGCTCGCCAAAACCCGGAAGTTCTTTTTGAAATAATGGTTGAACGGCCTCGATCGTTACGTCGCGTGGCGCCAGTCCCGTACCTCCCGTCGTAATAATCACATTAACGGCATTCACTTGCTCCTTTACAGATCGAGTAATCACTCGCCCTTCGTCCGAGATGAGAGTATAACTATGCAACTTATGGCCAGCATTTTCAAAAAGATCAATAATGATTCGTCCAGATATATCTTCAGCCTCTTCAGGTTTTTTAACGCTCCCGTATTTCATAAATCGAGAAGTGCTAATCGAGATGATGGCGATCTCATAATTTTTACTTTCACCGGTTTTATGAGGATTTTCCACCTGTTTGCGTTGCATAAGGAAGGATTAATATGATTCTTATATAGCAGTTCTGACTCGAAAACGTGCGCCTTTTAAAAAAGAAGTATGCGCTAGAAAAACGTAATAAGAGAGATCGTTTATTCTCTAGTTCATGCGTATCCTCGCGTTAGATGTCGGTAAAGGGACCCAAGATCTGCTCCTCTATGATACAAACGTTGTAATCGAGAATAGCCCAAAAATGGTTATGCCCTCGCAAACGACAATCGTCGCCAAAAGAGTAAGAGCTGCCACGGCGCTCGGCCGCAGCATCTTCCTTTATGGAGAGACGATGGGAGGCGGGCCCTGCAGCGCCGCTATAAAGGCGCACCTAGGACTTGGGTATTCGGTATTTGCCACCCCGCTTGCCGCAAAGACTTTGAATGATGATCTCAACAAAGTCAGCTCGTGGGGGGTGCAGATCACAGATACCCGCCCACGAGAGAGCTGCGTCGAAATAGAAATGAAAGACGTTGACGTACGCGGGCTGAGGTCTGCACTTAAACAATTCGATGTCAATTTACCCACTGTATGCGCGGTAGCTTGTCAAGATCACGGTGAGAGTTACGTTAGCAACAGGATTTTTCGCTTCCAACATCTTAGTGACTTAATCGAAAAGGGCGGCGAGCTAACTCGTTTCGCATATTTAGATGGTAAAATCCCAGACTATCTGACACGACTAAGAGCTGTATATCGAACGTTAAAAAAAGAGAGGATGGAACAAGTTCTCTTGATGGATACTGGTCCAGCTGCAATATTCGGCGCACTGTATGATGATGTTGTGGCAAAGCGTGCTTGCGAACCTCATATTATAGTGAATGTTGGGAACGGTCATACCCTCGCAGCGATGCTTCACGAAAAGAGGGTTGTTGGTATGTTTGAACATCATACTGGAATGCTAAATACAGACAAACTAGACCACCTTCTTTCGCTCTTTATGGATGGCAACTTGACACAGGAATGGGTTTTTGAAGATGGCGGACATGGCTGTTACATAAATCAAGCTGGGTTCTCCGAGATAAATCAAGCCTTCAAAGAAAGAGGATTTCATATCACTGTCATTGGACCTTTACGTGAAATTATGAAGGATTCCAAATTAAATCCATATTTTGCAGTACCTGGTGGTGACATGATGCTCGCGGGTTGTTTTGGATTAATAACGGGCTTCATGCACTAATTCAGTGATGATTGTATTGCACAGATGATCCGAACAAACCCACACCCCTTGTTTGCGCATCCATTGATCTAAAACGGTAATTATGCACAAAAATTAATAATAAGATTTATATATTAATAAATTGATACCCCTACAACATCCTATTTTTTATAATTTTTATAAAGTAGTCCACCCAATTTTTTCATTTACAGTAGAAGACATGGGGTGTGTTTAAAATCATTCCATAGGAAATCATGGTATGCTATATCAGAGGATCATAAACAAGTTTCATAATTAGAAGATTTCTGAGATCCTTACAAATCAATCTATTTTTTATATCTAAAATTGTAATAGAAGACCAAAATAACGTTATTCAAAATCGACCAACGCAAGTGATGAGATAACTTTAAGGCGAAATCAGTTAAGCAATATGATGTTACAGTGGAAATATAAGTTGTTTCCACAGGAAATTATGGTTAAACTGCATTGGAAATGAAAGTCTAAAGATCACAAAGTTTATTTACTTACGTTTCCACTTTACGGTAAGCGCGCGGATAGCCCTGTGTAGTCAGTTATCTTTTGTTAAGAAATCAGCGCCTCCAGCAAGCATTCGTGCTCTTTGTATGAAATCGGAGGCAAAGAATTGGAAGGACTCTTTGACAATCTTTTAGAAAGCAAACCTGTTTTCAAAGACAAAGAAGTACTAAGACCATCCTATACGCCTAGTTATCTGCCGCATAGGCGCGATCAACTCAATGCAATTGCTGTCATTCTTGTTGTCGCACTTAGAGGCGAGACCCCCTCTAATATCCTTATATATGGTAAAACCGGCACGGGGAAAACTGCTTGTGCGAAATATGTGGGAAGAGAACTCACCGAAGTTGGTGCATCGAGAGGGGCTCCCTGCAACGTGGCTTACATAAATTGCGAAGTAGTTGATACTCAATACCGCGTTCTTGCATATTTAGCACGTCAATTTGATAAGGATGTGCCGATGACGGGTTGGCCTACCGACCAGGTCTATTCACAATTTATTGAAGCACTCGACGCTCAAAGTGGAAGCGTAATAATTATACTTGACGAGCTTGACAAGCTGGTCCGAAAAAGTGGCGACGATGTGCTTTACAATTTATCTCGAATAAACTCGGAGCTTACTAACACGCGGGTAAGTCTAATTGGTATCTCCAACGACCTGAAGTTTACCGAGTTTCTTGACCCGAGAGTGAGGAGCTCACTTGCTGAAGAAGAGCTCATATTTCCACCATACGATGCGAATCAACTCCGGGACATCCTCGAAGAACGAGCGCGTTTGGCATTTAAAGACCACGCGATAAATCCAGAAGTTATTCCTTTATGCGCTGCATTGGCCGCTCAGGAGCACGGAGACGCCCGGCGTGCACTTGATTTGTTACGGGTGTCAGGAGAATTCGCTGAGCGTGTAAACGCTGACAGCGTTAAGGAGGAGCACGTTCGAACTGCTCAGATGAGAATAGAAATCAATCGGGTTGCAGAAGTTATACGAACACTTCCCACGCAAGCAAAGTTAGTGCTTTACAGCATAATTACGCTTCAGCAAAACGGAGCGCGGAGTGCCACGACCGGTGAAGTAAATAGAGTTTACGAGACACTTTGCAGACAAATAGAGCTTGATGTGTTAACAAAAAGGAGAATTACTGACCTCATAATGGAGCTGGATTTGCTGGGCATAATCAACTCCAAAGTTGTTAGCAAAGGCCGATATGGCAGGACCAAAGAGATATCACTATCTGTTCCTTTAGATGAGACGTTCAGGGTTTTACTTGAGGACTACCGTCTAGAAGCTTTAGACGGGACGCGATTTGCGCGGCGATCGGTCAAAGAAAGCTTGTTTTAGAGTTATCGGACGATCGGCGCTAGGACTATTGATACATACGGTGCCACTTTGGCTGACACCAACAAATAGANCGCGACGTTGTCTACATTTCTACGAGCACACCCAATTAACCACAACGCTTTAAAAGCTGAACTTGGTATGACAATACTAGCGCCGACTCACTAATGGTTCAAAGATTGCCTTTCTTTGCTGCTTCACGATATGATTTACATGAGCGATTTTAACAGTGAAAATCAACTTTTTCAAAAGATTTACGACAATGATTCGATGGTCTGGATGGGTCAAAATACCACCCATTTTCCTACGCCAGAAGCGATCAAGCAGGCCATGGTGACTGCGATAAATAAAGAGGAGTACCATAAATACGCTCCACCGTGTGGGTTTGAAGAGTTGCGGACGTTAATTCGCCAAGATTTGAGTTTAAGCGCGGATCACAACGTGCACGTGACCGAGGGCGGTACTGAATCCTTATATCAAGTAACACGTAGCCTGTTGCATCCTGGTGACGTTATGATCTCGACCGATCCAGGTTATTACGTTATTCATCGGTTTGCTGAGCTGTGCGGAGCTCAAGTTCTTGACTTACCGATTTACTCGGCAGACAATGCGTATAAACTAACACCGAATATGGTCAATGAGGCGATAAACGAGCGAACGAAAATGCTGGCACTTGTTGATCCGCTGAACCCACTAGGAATCACATATTCTGCCGAAGAGGTCAAAGCTTTTTGTGAAATCGCACAAGACGCTGGCATTTACTTGTTGAATGATATTACCTATCACGACTTGACACCACACCACACACTCGCCGCCAATTTTTATCCTGAAGGTACCGTCACCATCTACAGTTTCTCTAAGAACTGTGGTTTGGCTGGGCTGCGGTTAGGCGCACACATTGCCACTAGCGAGCTCATACAGGAAATAGCCCGTTATAAGATAAACGATCTCGGATCATCTGTTGTCAGTCAAGTCGCAGGCATTGCAGCACTTAAGACAAAACACGAGTGGCTTCCGGAAGTTATCCAAGCTATCAAAGCAAATCAGATCATCATAAAAGACGCTGTAGCTAAAATTAACGGCGTGTTTCTCCCAGTGTACCCCTCTAACGCAAATATGTTCGTTATCGACATATCGGGGTCCGGAAAGACGTCTGAGGGTGTCGTGGGTGAAATGCTGAAACGAGGATTTTTCATTAGGGCAGCTTCGTATACGACTAGAAGGTACGTCGATAGGTACGTCCGCACAAGTTTCGCTGTACCCAAGCCACAAGTCGAGCAATTTGCTATTGAGTTTCCGAAAGTTTTTGAGTCATGAAGCATCGTCTACAGCGCGGGATTCTCATCGCTATAGAGGGAATTGATGGGGTCGGCAAGACGACACAATCAGTGCGATTAGTTGACAGACTTAAAGCCCTAGGATTCGATGCTATCCGCTTTTTCGAGCCAACTAATGAATCCCCGGAGGCAAAACTGATACATCAAAAGCTTCAGCAGAGCATCTCGAGAACTAGCGGTGAACTTACTGACATGTTCTTAGCTGATAGACGATACGACGTTGAGAAGTACATAGCTCCTGCGCTATCAGAAAAGAAGATCGTTATAATGGACAGATATTTCTTGTCAACCGCTGCATATCAGGCAGATAGCAGGCCGTGGCAGGATATATTAGAGGCAAATCGAGAGTTCGCGCCGGAGCCCGACGTGAGTTTCATTATCAACTGGCCTGCGGAATTAGCGCTTGAGCTTGTCAAAAAGCGGGACAACGGGCTAAGCGCTTTCGAGAACGAGGCGGCCCTCATCACAATAAGGGGTCGGTATCTAGAGATCGCACGACAGGATTCTGGAAACTACGTCGTTATCGAAAAGATAGCTGATGAGGAAGATGTTTGCGACGAGATACTAGACGCATTTCTAAAGTATCTCCACGAGCACGAGCTAGTGGCGTACGATGTTTGAATCCCTTTTTTGCGCGTCGCGCGAAAACCCTCCCATTTGTCTCACCAGCAACCGCGATTAATGTCGCTTATTCTTCTACTGCTTATTAATCAACAATAGCGCTAAGCAGATCCCTTTCAGTTATTATACCAGTAAGGGCCCCATCGACTATGACCGGGAGCACGTTAACTTCGCGCGCGATCATTAACTCAGCAGCTTCGCCTAGATCCAAATCTGGTTCGACATTGATTGGCACCTCTCGTGCTATGGCCTTAATCGGTACGCCGAGCGCCTCGTGCATGTCACCTGTAACGAGCTTCTCAAAGACCTCGCCGCTTCCAAGATAATTCACTATGTCTGATGTAGTCACGACTCCTATCATTACTCCTTCATGAACGATAGGGAGCCGACGAAAATCGTTTAAAATCATCACTCGTGCGGCATCTTCGACCCTTGTGTCTGGTCGTACACTGACAACGTCGTGACTCATAAAATCGGCAACTTTCTTTCCCGTTATAATATTGGCGACAAGGCTAATGAAATCACGTTCGGACACGATCCCTATTACCCTGTTCTCGTCATTGACGATGGGGAAACCGCTCACGTTTCCCTTTAACATCATTTGGATGACTTCGTTGATAGAATCTCCTTCGTGGAGGGTGATAACGTCCTCCTCCATTATTGAGCTAATCTCTTCGTTTATCGCCGATAACAAGTTCCCTCTGTGCTTATTTTCGATTATCTGGGCCTTTTCGCCACCGCCGAGAAAATTTACCACATCCATAACGGTGACTACCCCCATAAGCCTGTTTGTTCCCGGATCACTCACAGGCAATCGCCGAAATCTGTACTTGACCATCGTTTTTACTGCGCCCATGATGGTCATCGTGGGGGGTATTTGGACGACATCTCGCTTTGCTACCATCATAATGTCGCCGTCGTGCTGGGACAACTTGCTTTTGAAGTTGAGACTTCCACGGTCCGATTTGCCGCTAAAGTCACTTTGTGCTCTCTTCTGCCGTTTGTTTCCTCGTAGCATCGTAACGCCTACTGCTATTAAATTATGGCTCGCACCAGATCTTGTCGATCCACGATACCAATCAGCTTCGTATCTTCGACCACCGGCAGTCGTCCAATCGCGTACTGCTTCATAAGATTCGCAGCTTCCCAAATGGACGAGTCCGACTCGACGGTAATAACGGGAGTTCTCATGACCTTTTCTACGGTTGTCGAATGAATTGTACGACCGCCTCTCTCAGCCTCACGCTCAAGCCTGATATGGCCTGCTTTAAGAATATCTTGCAGTGTAATAATCCCGATGAGGCGTCTCTTCTTCATCACCGGGTATCCTGAAAACCCGTACTGTGCCATATTAAGCCACACCTTCGATACGAGGTCTGTTGCATCACAGGCCTGAACGGTCCTTGTCATCACTGTATCGATTGTGATTTTCTTGTCGAAACTCAAAGCGTTCAATAAACGTGCTGAGTCAATCACCCCTATAATTGTGGTGTCCTCTTGTGATTTTACGACAGGAACGTCGAACCCCGTCGTCGCAAATATTTTAGCAGCGTCAAGCGGAGTAAAGTCAGACCTGGCGAGACCCGTTTCCCGAACGAAACCAATGACTGTGACGTCAGATTTCGTTGACGTCACTTTGATGACGTCGGGCAGTGTCACCATCCCCTTCACTCTATTTTGACTGTCAACAACAGGCAGGCTTCGATGACCGTCTCGCATGAGTTGGCGGACGTGAGTGATGTAAGCGTCTTCTCGAACGGTAACGGGCGGCGTTATTAGCTGAAACATTATCGAACTACCTCCCAACAAGATTCACACACAACGCTGCCATCATTATATTCGAGCACGTCAGAAAATTCCCCGCAGATCTCGCAAACGCCAGATGATGTAGATCCACGACATCTCGGACACTTTAGGCGTCCATCATCTTGCCGCAAATCCTCCGAGAACTCTTCACACTGCTCGCACTCTCCCTGTGTTACGATGGCGTCTCGACGGTCGAGGACGCTCTCCCTATTCATTTGTATCAAATTGTCTAGAATCTGGTTTACCTCAGAAGAGACCTGTATTACATCCGAATCGGTTATGATACCTACAAGCTCCCCGTCGTCGATCACAGGGAGCCGGCGTATCTTTTTCTGAGCCATCATAAGTACCGCGTCGTGGACGTCATCGCTACTTTTCGTCGTGATGAGTGGTTTTGACAGAAGCTGCTCAAGCTTTATGGAACCTGGCTTTACGTTCTTGGATATTACTTTCGCGACCATATCACTTTCAGTGACGATGCCGATTGATTTCCCATCCTTAACGATTATGATGTTGCCAACTCTGTTTGCCACCATCTTCTTGCCAGCTTCTGCTGCGCTCATATCTGGAGTTGCTGTTACAACTGTTCTTGTCATAACGTCTCTGACCGCTAACTTCGTCTCCATCTGTCCTTCCTCTTTAGCTCTACCCTCTGCTTACACAGTTGGGCACTTCGTCGTTTGTTTTTAGCAATCACGCGCAAGCAAGCCTACGAAGTATGCAACACAATATTTAACATGGCGTTATTCTCGCGTCCCCATACTTCAAAGCTTAGGTTACTGCTAAAGTGATATATCTTCTGGTACGCAACCGCTTGAGTCTCGTAATTTAGACAGGAGGCCAGAGTAACTTTATATGACTAAAAAAAGAGACTAAAAGTCTAACTCTTATAGAATTCCCTGCCGCTAATGGCAATAAGTTTGGAGATGAGGGAGGCAAATATGAACAAAGGGACAACTAATGAGGATAAGGAAATAGAATTGCTGCTAGAAGACTTACACCATCTGGATTCCGATAAGCGGAAAATGGCATGCTTAGCTCTCGGGAAAGCGAAGGCCGCCAGTGCTGTAGATCATCTAATAGAAGCTCTCAGCGATCAGGAGATGCTCGTTCGACAGTGTGCGGCAGAAGCGCTCGGGGAGATTGGTGACCCGAAGGCGGTAGATCCGCTTATCAACGCCCTACAGGATAAAGAGCACAACGTGCGACTTGAAGCTGCAGCTGCGCTGGGTCAGATAGGGGATGCCAAAGCGTTAGAACCCCTCATAGGGGATATGAACGACGAAAATCAAATCGTCCGTCAAAAAGCCGCTCAGGCAATAGGTGAGATTTGCGGGCTCGGCGACTCTTGCGGGATAAGCGAGGTGGAGCTCCTCCTTGAGGATCTCAAAGACGAGAGCAAAGGAGTTCGATGGAGAGCCTCTGATGCTTTAGTGAAAATTGGCCCCGCTTCTGTAAATCCTCTCATTTCGATGTTAAGCGATACCGACCCAGACATTCGAATTAGGGCAGCAAAGAGCCTTGGAGAAATTGGCCACGAAAGCGCAATCGAACCTCTTGAACGCCTTCTTAAAGATAAAGATCCTGAGGTCCGTTACGCTGCGTATAATGCAGCAGAGAAAATAAAAAGACGAAAATAGTAACGCTTTACGTCCCACAATAAGCCAGCAAGCGCAAGCAGTATTGAGAATTAAGGTTGAGGCGCTGATATTACGAGAAAAAGTCCAGCAAAGGCAGAATGAAGGACAAACAAGTTGTTCAAAGCCCGGATACAGGCAGAAGCGACAGAATCCCACCCGGGCAACAGGAAACTGACAATTGGCCAGTGTTGCATTACGGTGCAATCCCCCAAGTGGATATAGCCAAATGGTCGTTTACAATCTCCGGACTTGTGGAATCCGAGCAGAAGCTGACCTTCGAACAATTCACTTCGCTTCCCCAAGAGAATGTGTTTTCAGACATTCATTGCGTCACAGGGTGGTCAAAACTAAACAACTACTGGGAGGGTGTCAGCGCCCAAGTAATTAAAGATCTTTCAACGGCGCTACCTGAAGCCAAGTTTGTATTGATTCACGCTGAAAAAGGCTTTACAACAAACCTATCGATGAATAATTTTCTCCAACCTGACGTGCTTTTTACTTTGAAGCATAATGGGGAGATCATTACCGCTGGACACGGTTATCCCGTCCGACTTGTCGTTCCACGCCTCTACTTCTGGAAGAGCGCTAAGTGGGTGACCGGTGTCGAATTTATGGCTAAAGACAGACGTGGATTCTGGGAATCACACGGCTATCACAACCGGGGGGATCCGTGGTTGGAAGAGCGTTACAGCTACTAGTAGAACCGTGGGCTCAACTCCGGAGATAAACAAAATAGCAGGGATCTTTTGCCGGGCTACCATTTCACAGGACCCCTAAGGTAACCGTTGTTCGATGTCATCATCGAACGCTAATCTAGTCCTGAGTAGGGGTCGTAATCGCAGTTCTGTGGTGGACAATGCTGCCGCAACTGCAACTCATCGTGCACCGTGCGTGAGAGATCGGGTTGTTGCACACTCTAATCTCAAATTTGAAAGAGACTTGGGCCTCCTGCTAAGGGAATAAACTTATAATCTTTTTTTAGTATTGATAAGCTGATGAAAGTAGTAATTTCCGTCGGCGGGTCAGTTATAGCTCCAACGCTCTCGCAGGAGAAATTTGTAGAGTATGCTAACGTGATAAAGGAGCTGACTAAAGAAAACACCGTACTTGTTGTGACCGGAGGCGGAAAGGCCGCGCGGGATTACATTCAAGCTGCCCGCTCTTTGGGGGCGAGCGAAGCGGTATGCGATCTTATTGGCATTGCTCTTTCGCGCGTCAATGCCCAGCTGCTTGTATCGGCGTTGTCAAATGCGGCATTTCAGGATATCCCGCACGATTACCGGGAAGCTGAAACGGCGATGACCTCACACAAAGTAGTCGTGATGGGGGGTGTAGCTCCTGGACAGACAACAGACGCTGTATCAGCGATACTCTCTGAATATGTCCAGACTGATCTTCTTGTAATAGCTACATCAGTTGATGGCGTCTATACCGCTGATCCCTATGTTAACAAGGATGCAAAGAAACTGGATGAAGTCACAACTGGCGAGCTCGTCAAAATAGTCATGTCTGACGAGATGAAGGCCGGGGTAAAGACCGTAATCGACCCGCTTGCCGCAAAGATTATCGAACGCTCTAAGATATCAGCGGTCGTCGTCGACGGACGTGAACCTCAAATTTTGCTTGATGTTGTCGCGGGCAAAAGAGTAGGCACTAGGATAATCCATTAGCTTGTTATAATCCATAGAGCTCGCTATTCATTCTTGGGATGAGCGCCATAATAACGCAGAGCTATGTGAAGTACGTCCTATCGATCAGTCCCTTTGATAAATAGCCGACTGCACCACTCTTTTGTCCTATGCGCTTTATTCCGGAAAGCTGCCCCATAATGTGGCCGACTTCTCGTCCTGCTGTAATTTGATTGAGCACGCTGATCGGGTAGGTGAATCCGGGAGAGGTACCGATCGTGTGCCGCGCCCCATCAAAGACTGAACACACCTGAATGTCAAGTTCTACGCCAAAAACGTCAAAGAGACCAGATTCAATGCCGACGCCAAAGTCCACGTTTGAAACACACGCTCGAACTCGCTCTGCGCGTTGGCGGGCGCCAGCTACAACTGCATCACCTCTCGGCTGTGATGGTACGCCTGAATCAACGCGTCGCATAATAACCTCAACCTCCCCAAAAACCTTCGAGAACGTGTTATGGACCGCCTGTTTCTTGACCGGGTTGTTAGACCCGACAGCAACTTTCATAAAAGCACCCCGTGCTCGTCGATTTCACCATTGTGAATTCGGGTTGAGGATATCGGTTTTCCATCTTGCGCCAGCACGAAATCGACACATACAATCGTTATCGGGGGGAGCCCGCGCTGTGATCTCAGCACGTTAATCTTCTTTGCTGTAGGCCGGGTATCAGGCGAGACGACGATATAATCGAACTTCTGTGCAAGCGTTGGCCCATAAGGATCGCTCAGCGCGACAATTAGTGGGGCGGCTCCAGTTAACGTCTCCAAGTACGCGATTAACGATTTTTTGCGGTTATTGTACGTGTTAACTACGTGATATTTTTTCTGAGCCATCTCATCGGAAACAAGCCCGATAATCACGTCTCCTAGCGTGTCAGCCTTTTTCAAGAGCGCTTTATGGCCGTCGTGAAGCACGTCAAATGTCCCACCGATCGCAACGCAAACCATTACTCTCGGTCATTGTGTTAACAGGTATTTAATATAGGGTCCTAATGCATTCGTCGCCTTTTTGAACGTTAAGAAGCATCATGACCGGTACCGAAGAACAGAGAGGGAACTGATGAAAACCAACTTTGAAGGGGTGTTCATTGCACCGACTGCGACTGTGATCGGAAATGTACAGATTGCCCCAGGGTCAAGCGTCTGGTTCGGGGCGGTTTTAAGAAGTGATATGGCCTTAATCCAAATCGGTCGAAATACAAGCGTACAGGACAACGCGATTATTCACGTGAGTGAAGGAGTTGAAACGATTATCGGAGATCAGGTTACGATCGGACATGGGGCGATCGTCCATGGGGCCCAGGTTGAAGATACCGTTTTAATAGGGATCGGCGCAATCGTGCTAGATGGTGCAACGGTAGGGACAGGGTCCATCATTGGCGCGGGTGCTGTGGTGACAGAAGGAATCGAGATACCAGATCGGAGCCTTGTTTTAGGCGTTCCTGGAAAAGTTGTTAGGCAGGTGACAGCTGAGCAGCTGAGGTCAATAGAGGCAAATGCAAAAAGTTACGCAGCGCTCACGCAGCGCTATCTAAAAGGTGAAAAGCAGCAACGGGCGAAGTGAGGGCCCACTATCATTATCTTCGATCGTCTCGGTTACATGCGGACTTGAATTCCGCGCTCCTGTAAGTACCGTTTCAAAGAAGCTATGGGTATCTCCCTAAAATGAAAAATGCTTGCTGCAAGACATGCATCTGCTTTGCCGTCGACGAAACCTTCATAGATATGCGCTGCAGTCCCGGCGCCGCCAGATGCAATTATCGGCAAGTCGATAGCCTCTGATATCGCCTTAGTGATAGGGATGTCGTAGCCATCTTTTGTGCCGTCTCTGTTCATGCTCGTTAGCATGATCTCACCTGCGCCGAGCTGCTCACCTTTTATCGCCCACTCAATCGCATCGATACCAGTCGGGGTTCTCCCACCGTATGTTACAACCTCATACCACGCGGGCGTACCATCTTCGAGGTGCACTATGTGCTCTCCTTTTTCGACATCTGCGTTGCGTTTACAATCTATGGCTAAAACAATGCACTGCGAACCAACCGCTTCAGCTGTACTCTTTATGAACTGTGGGTTCTCGACAGCGGCAGTGTTTACCGCTATCTTATCCGCGCCAAACCGCAACGTCTGGATGACATCGTTTAGGGTCCGCACGCCGCCACCGACACAAAATGGGATGAATACTTGATCCGCCGTATCCTTGACTATGTCGAGCATCGTCTTCCGCTTCTCATGTGAAGCGGTGATGTCGAGGAAGATCAACTCGTCGGCTCCTTCTTGATCATACCGTTTAGCGAGCTCTACCGGATCTCCAGCATCTCTAAGCGAAACGAATTCAACTCCTTTGACAACTAGCGCTCTGTTACCATCGCCGTATTTCACGTCAAGACATGGGATAATGCGCTTCGTGAGCATCGGGTATAGATTGTGTTACACCCTCTTAAAACTCGTCGATGCATGGACGTTCAAAGACACGCCTTTTCGTAAAGCTTCTATGCCATCTTTGCTGTGGTGTATTGTAAGACTGCAAATAGCGAAAGCTATGTATAAAGACACACTCGTTATGCGGAGTACTAGCACGACGTCCATAACGTCATTTATAGAAGCAAATTATGCGTAACAAGCAAACCAAGGCGTTTGGGGAAAACGGGTGGAGACTGCAAGACGATCAAAACCTGAAACTTGCTGAGGCATTCGAAAAGAAGATAGACCTTGATAAAAAGGAGCTCACCATCTTGCTCTCACTTCTTGAGAACGGCAAGACGTCGAACGTGGAACTTGCCGAACGTCTCGGCCTCAATGACGGCAACGCAGCTGCCTATCACGTAAAACTTCTTGCGAAGAAAGGGATCCTCACGAGATACACCGTGCAAATCGATTGGAAGAAGATCGGTTTTTCAGCAGATTTTGTAATTATTGCAGAATCGGACGAAAAAGCGGAGTTACTTGCGCTAGAAAGACACCTCATACAACTCCAGGAGTACTATCTAAAGCGTTTAGGCGACGTGTTGTTACTGCCAACCCCTTCTGGATGCGTCCTTCTGCGTGAAATAAGTCATTGTTATGGTGATAAAACAACGGTGATCATAGCTGGAAGTGGGACAAGTGATCTTGACATCGCATTCTTTCGAGAGAACTACTTAGCCCGCGCATTTAAGGGGGTCCGGACGACGTTGATGACGACACGCTACAGAACGATAGATAATTGGGTGGTTCAAAGAGACGCGCTCGATACATTAAGTGCCATCTTCGAGGCTAAAAACGCGTCCGAAGAAGAGATCAGCAAAATTAGAGAACATCTAATACCCTTTATTGAGGAGTAAGACCCCTAGAACCATTAATTACTGCACAACCACAGCTACGTTATTTTTGACGAATCCGTCTCAGCCGTAGCAGAAGCGCAACGACGAGTATCGCAGCCAATATGACTAGCAAGCCCTCCGTCACTTCCGCGTATGTATAGTCAAACAGTCCGAAGAAGCTCGCCGGGACGGGCTTGGCTCCGACGGTCGTATACAGTGGCTGGGCAAAAAGCCATCCGTGAGAGGAATTGTTATAATATACGTACGCATTATAGCTTGCCGCTTCAGTGTCGGATGGAACCGTCGGTGGAGATAAGATGCTTGCCCATTCGCCCGTTCTAAGGAGAATCCAGCCAGTGCCGTTTTCGTCCAGCAAAATATCATTCGAAGAATTGTTCTTCGTCGCTTGATTGAGAATGCTTACTCCAGTGAGGTTGCCAGGCAGCACGGCAGTTCTGTTATGCAGCACCGCATAAGGCGCTACCCACACGTCGTCGTTTCCAAGGTTGGCAACATCCCACACGATAGTGTTTTGAGGGGTCGGTACCTGACGAACGGACCGCACAGTAATAGGCCAAGTTCCCATCGGTTTCGGCGGATAATCCTGTTGCAGTTTTGAAATGATGGTCTCAAACCCAAGTCGCTGATAGTCGGCAAGCGTTGCTCCCAATCCGAAGAATACGTTGAAGTGAGTAAAGCCCACACTATTAGCGTAACTCCAGTCGAGAAGCTCTTTGTATGTGCTATAATTGAGGTTTTCGTTGTTTGATTGCCATACACCGGCCGTCATTCCCTGAGGCTTTCCAAGGTTGTATGATACCAAAGCTCCGCGCTGTATGCTAGCTATTTCAGAGGGATAGTACGTCTCCCACGACATTTCCGTCACGTACGGATTTCTGTAGCCATCTTTCCAGAGGCCACATTTATCGCAGTTAAAAAAGGTAATCTGAGGGAAATAATCCTTAAGTTTTTCAAAGTCGCCACTTCGCCCCCCCTCTGTTGCAACGTTCCACCAACCAGCATCTCTCCAAGTGGCAAAGGCTTTGTCGAACTCTGTTATAGGTGTTGACTTATTATTCCCGCCATTCCAAATAACGACCTCGATATCCAAGATGGGGTACATCCCCAGTTGTTTTATTTTCTGCAGCTCTTTATCGTATGGGATCGCTTCAGCGGCCACAAGCACGACCGTGGTAAAGCCATGGGCCTTAAAATATCCTAACGTATCATTTGAGATTTGATCAGGCGCAAGCGAAACGCGGTAGTCAAGGTATCGAGTTGATGTCACGTTGGAAGCCGCCGGAGCGGTTGTTGTGATCGTCGGAGTAGTCGCTGATGCTGTGGGAAGGCAAACGGCAGAGGATCCAATGAAAAGCACCAGAAGAAGAACGGCGAGCTTCTTGACCATTGTTTTTTCCTCGGCCTTATTTTTGTCTCAGTGGCAGGCGAACACAATACGTTTGCGTACGAACGTGATTATTTGAAACGTTGACGACTCTTCGGGAGCTTACGCGCTCTGTTCTGTTATTATAAACGTCGTCCCTCCAGCTTGAGACAAGTTTAGGGGGCCAATTTGCGCATTGATCGTAGCAATAGCAACGTGCACCGTGCTCGTTTCCTTTACAAAACTGAGCACGACGTCAGATACCTCGCTGCTGACGCGTGGTTGGTAGGAGGCCGACGCTTGATACCCTCTGTTTGCCATCTCTGTCCTGTAAAAATCAGCTACCTGTGTTGAAGAGCTTGTTGTTTGGTACGTCGTCACTCTACCTTGACTTGTGTTGACCGAAGCCGTTTTCACCGAGGGTTCATATACGGGCACACCACTCGTATTGTTGTCCTTGCCACTAAAGGGGTTAATAGAAGAGCAGCCCGATACGCAGGTAGCTAGCAACATCACTGCGATAATTGGTAGAACTGCATATTTTGTTTTCATTGTTATTTCACAAGCTTCGCGCTTATCGGTTTTACCAGTATCGACGGGTTGATCTGCAGTGAGCCGCTTGTTTAGCTATTGAGAGTAGCGTTGTGAGCGTATACGTAATATTCGTGTTGCTGCGCACAGGTCAGGTTTTTTGTCTCTTTTCTACAACTTTTCCGACGCTCCACGCTTGTGCAAATCGCTCGCCTAGATTCCAGTACCCTTTGTCGGGCATGGTGAAAAAAAACGGCTGCACTTTGCTGTAGTCCACCACACCATCGGTAAGCACCTCTTCTTCAGCATACGTGGCCACAATTTCACCTATAAAGACATCGTGCTTTGGGAAATCAACCACCTTTTTGAGCTTGCACTCCATGTTGACGGGACATTCGTTAATCATCGGGGCCGTCTTGAGGTTGCCGTAAAACACGCTAAACAGCTCTGCTTTATCAGCGCGCCTTCCCGATACGAGGCCGCAGAAATCAGTCACCTGAACCATCTCGGTAGAAGGCAGGTTAATACTGAACGTGCCGCTCTCTTTGATTCCGGCGTTCGTATAATGAGCTTTCGCCATCCCCAAAGAGACGCTGCCCAGATCCATAATGCCGACGTGCGCGATGGTGAGGAAGTTGGGCCGTCCTTCCACCGTTGCTCCGACAAGTGTCGTTGGCATAGGGTAAAGACAATTCTGTGCTCCGAGCTCGATTTTCATCTTTTTCACTCCTCCTGACAGCGATTCAGTATGTCGTGTGCAACACTATGAAACTTGTTGACTGACTCTCTTCTACCGGATCGCAGCGTGTTTTGATCTGAGGGCCAATCGCCCACCTATTTTATAAGCGTTTTCGTGCTTCTATTGCCCTCTCGTCATCGCGATGATCGCATCTCGAAACGCTGGATATGAAGGAATTAAATCGCTTCTCCGCCCTACTTCAAAATCTGCAAAATCGAAACTAGGAGCGACGGTCGTGCCGAGGAGGGCGTATTTTCCCCCGTCAACGAGTTTGGCTCCTTGCCAAGTCCCTCGAGACACAACGGTCTGCAACTGCATCCCGCTTGCAACATCGCTGCCGAGTGTAACCAAACGTCCAGAACCGTCTTGCTGCAACAAGATTAGCACAACCGAGTCGCCGAGGTAGAAGTGGTATATCTCGTCGGTCGACAATCGGTGAATAGCGGAAAACGTCTAAGGAGTCAGTAGGTAGTAAATCGCAGTTCCGTAACTTCTGGGCCCTGCATACCGCTCAAGCAACGCCTCCTTTGGGATGAGCTCATTTGACCTATAGGTCTCCGCGTAGTAGCCGCCTTCGGGATGGGGCTGCAGGTTCAGGAGCTTAATCAATCGTTCGGCGGTAATCATAGGCTGGATCCTCTAAACGAGATGAAGGCCCGTAATAATAACATCGATTGCTTTAATCGCGATGAATGGGACTATTAAGCCCCCAACGCCGTAAATCGCAATATTTCTCAAGAGGATTGTCGACGCGTCACTCGGCTTGTATTTCACACCCCTCATGGCAAGCGGTATAAGCGCCGGGATTATTAGGGCGTTGAAGATAACTGCAGATAGTATGGCGCTGTTCGGTGAAGATAGTGCCATGATGTTGAGCTTATTTGCCTCAGGAATTGCAGCGGCGAAAATCGCAGGGATGATTGCAAAGTACTTGGCGACGTCGTTGACGATGCTAAACGTCGTAATGGCACCGCGCGTCATCAGGAGCTGTTTTCCGATCGACACGACCGCTATCAGCTTTGACGGATCGCTGTCAAGGTCGACCATGTTCGCGGCCTCTTTTGCTGCTTGCGTGCCGCTGTTCATAGCGAGTCCCACATCGGCTTGTGCCAATGCAGGAGCATCATTGGTGCCGTCTCCGGTCATCGCAACGAGCTTGCCTGCTGCCTGCTCCGCTTGCACGATGTTTATCTTGTCCTCCGGCTTGCTCTCGGGAACATAATCATCGACTCCTGCCTCTGCCGCGATCGTCGCCGCGGTGAGCCTGTTGTCTCCGGTGACCATGACAGTCCTAATTCCCATGCTCTTCAACTCGTGCAACCGGTCTCGCATGCCAGGCTTTACGGTATCTTTGAGGTGTATCACGCCGATGGGGTCGTGATCTATTGATACCACGAGCGGCGTCGCCCCCTTGCGTGAAATCCCATCAATGACTTCTTTGAATCCGCCGGGAACGTACGTGACGTAAGCTGACATCACGTCAAATGCTCCCTTGCGAATTTCTGAGCCATCGGCTAGATCAACTCCACTCATCTTTGTCTCTGCAGAGAAGTCGATTACTTCGCTAATCTCCGGCGCAACCAAATCGGGCATCAGCTTCTTTGCCAGGTCCACAATTGACCGGCCTTCGGGGGTCTCATCACGCGCTGAGGCGAGAAACGCTGCCTTCGTGACCTCTCCGCTTGTCTTGTCGCCAAGCGGGATGAATTCCTCTGCGAGTCTGTTGCCGATCGTTATCGTGCCTGTTTTGTCGAGGATAAGCGTGTTGATATCGCCTGCCGCCTCCACGGCTTTTCCTGATTTGGCAATAACGTTGAATTGCGTCACTCTGTCCATGCCGGCGATTCCGATTGCGGAAAGCAGCCCACCGATGGTCGTTGGGATGAGGCAGACGAGAAGAGCGATTAAGATGGTGGTGCTTACCAGTACACCGGAATAACCGGCGAGCGCGTTAAGCGTAACGATGACGAGAAGGAATATCCACGTGAGGCCGGCAAGAACGATGGTGAGTGCTATTTCGTTGGGCGTTTTTTGTCGCGACGCCCCCTCGACGAGCGCGATCATTTTGTCGAGGAACGACTCTCCTGGGTTTGCCGTAATGCGTATTGTAAGTTCATCACTCAAGAGCGTCGTACCGCCCGTTACCGAGCTAAAATCTCCTCCGCTTTCGCGGATTACCGGTGCGGACTCTCCCGTTATCGCGGATTCGTCCACGGCACCCCTGCCCTTGATAACCTCGCCGTCATTCGGGATGACCTCGCCAGCACTGACTATAACCACATCGCCTTTCACGAGATCGTGCCCGTTTACTTCAACGATCTGATCCCCGACGACCTTGTTCGCTGTGACCTCCTTTTTCGTTTTTTTCAGGCTCTCTGCTTGGGCCTTGCCACGCCCCTCGGCAATCGCTTCAGAAAAGGTGGAAAAGAGCACGGTTATCAGTAAGATCCCTGAAATCTCGCCGATGAACACGGGCTGTCCGTTTTCGGCTATCGCGGCAGAGATCGCGAGTATGAGCGTATATAAGAAGCCCACCTCGACGACAAACATCACGGGGTTTGCGATGAGCGACCGTGGATCGAGTTTCCGTATAGATTCCTTTAACGCCCCAGCGACCAATGCCCCGCTAAACCACTTTTGGTTGTCCATGGCGTGCCCCCTCAGAGGAGTGCCTCCCCCAGAGGTCCTAAAACCAGCACCGGGAAAAACGTCAGTGCGCCGAGAATCACGATGACACCGATCAGTATGAGGCCAAAAATCCATTTGTCGGTTCGAAAAGTTCCGGCATCGTAGGGCGTCGTCTTCTTATGTAGGAATGAATCTGAAACCAGGAGCATGAGCGGGAACGTTATGTACCTACCGAGTAGCATCGTGATCCCAAGCGTATAGTTCAAGAACGGGGTATTCGCACTCAGACCAGCGAATGCTGATCCATTGTTGGCTGCGGCTGACGAAAACGCGTAGAGCATCTCAGTAAAGCCGTGAGACCCTGGGTTGAGTAAAGAGCTCGTGGCGAAGATGATCGCTGCTGCGGTAAACCCGAGTATAAGGATAGGGTGGACGAGAAATGCGAGGAATGTGAGCTTGACCTCTTTCGATTCGATCTTTCGGCCAAGGTATTGCGGGGAACGTCCGACCATCAGGCCTGCTATGAATACGGCCAGTATCACGTACATAAGGACAGTGAGAAGGCCTGACCCTTCGCCGGCAAAAAGGGAGCCGAGCATAAGGAGGAAGAGCGGTACGAAGCCGCCGAGCGCCGTGTAGCTGTCGATCATGCTGTTCACCGATCCCGTCCCCGTTGAGGTCGTCGTCACAGTGAACATCACAGAGTTCTCGGTGCCGAATCGAACCTCTTTGCCTTCCAGATTCCCGCTCGACTGGTTCACTGCAAGGTTCGAGAGAGCGGGGTTTGACGATTCTGCAAGGAGCCCGATGCTAAGCATAACGATGAATATGGTCGTCAGAGTTCCGATGAGAATCCACCCCTGTTTGGTGTTACCTGTCATCACCCCGAATGCGTAGAGCAGGGAAATAGGAATAACTAGCATTGCGACGATTTCGATTACGTTGGTCAGCGGCGTGGGATTTTCAAAGGGGTGCGCGGAATTTTGCGCGAAAAACCCTCCACCGTTCGTCCCGAGATGTTTTATCGATTCGAGCGAAGCAACCGGTCCTCGGTACAGCGTGCTGTCACTCCCTTCAACAGTGTGGTAGCTCAGTGGCCCTCCAAGCGTTTGCGGAACCCCCTGTACTAGCAACAAAATCGACACGATCATCGCGAACGGTACAAGCACCCGCGTCAGTGAGCGCACAAAATCAACGTAGAAGTTGCCAATGCCGGTTATCTCCCGAAAACCAGGCCGTTGGTCCCTGCTCGCAAACCCTCTGATGAACGCCGCCCCAACTGCCATTCCGGTGGCGGCTGAAGTGAACATGAGAAACGTCATGCAGATCATCTGGCTGAGGTAGGACACTTGCGTCTCGCCGGCATAGCTTTGCCAGTTCGTGTTCGTCGTGAAACTTGCGGCGGTGTTAAACGCTAGGTCGATCGGCATGTTTGCCGCGGCCGTCGGGTTCAGGGGAAGGTACCCTTGAGTAACTAGAATCAGCATGACAATGACGAGCATGAGCCCGTTGACCAAAAGAAGGCTCAGCACGTAGCGTTTTACGCCCATATTTTTACTCGGGTCAACACCGACTGCCCAGTATAAGCCGCGCTCAATCGGTCCAAACAGCGCATCGAGTCGACTTCGCTCTTTGAAAAAAACGCCAACTAAGTAACCGCCTACAGGGCGGACAAGGAGCAGCACAGCAGCAAGCTCCACGATAGTCTGAACAACGCTCAGGACATCCATTCACACCACTAAAACCGGTCGGGATATAGTATGACGTAGGTAAGGTATATGAGCAACAATAGCGAGATGACTACGAAGACAACGTAGTATACGTCCATCCATCGCATGATATGCATGGGCGTATAAAAGCTTCACCCATGGGGGTCTAACAAGCTATTTGAAGCGTAAGACGTAGGTATAAGGCCACAAACAGCGTCAATGCGCGTACACGTTCTGGTTCACTGTAACGCCAACCAAGCGCGAGCTCATTTATGTATAAGCACATCCTCCTTCCGATTTCGAACCCAAAAAATGCTGAGTACACCTTAAAAGCGGCGCTGAGACTGCTCGATAATAAAGGAACGCTCATACTCTTAGGCGTGCTTCTCGCGCGTGAAAGCTATCCTGACCGGAACAAGAACTATCTTGACAAAGTCAATCTCATCATGCGCCTGATGCAATTAGCGCAGCGGTTCAACGTCGAGGCCGTCCCAGAAATTACAGAAGCCTCCTCTGTTTATGATGCCATTGTTCAGCAGATAGCGAAACACGACGCCGATCTGACGGTGCTGGGCTACAGTCTGCGATCAACTCTTCACAAGATTCGTCACGGTGACATCATCTATCCCATCATGAAAAATGCGAAGTGTGATGTCATACTGTCGAATCTTAAATATGACAGCGCATTTGAGCGGATACTGGTTCCGTCCGCAGGATACAAGCATTCTACCACCGCGCTCAAGATAGCAGCAACGCTAGCAGGCCCTACGCAGGGCCAGATAACGTTACTGCATATAGCTGAAGCAAATGAAAGTGAAGTCCTAGACGACCTCAAGCGATTAGCGTCCGCGAATGAGCGTGTAAGCGTTGAAGTCCGTTCAGGTCCTGTCGCTGAGCAGATTATAGCGATTGCAAAAGACTACGATGCGCTGGTTATGGGGGCTTCGGAACGCCCGCGCGGCGCGAGCGTCGTGTTTGGAACTGTAGTTGACAAAGTTATTGAAAGTGCGCAAAGTAACGTCCTTGTCGTGAGGGCGTAGACGAAGATCACCCCGCGGTTGTGTTCATGACCGTTGCATTCAGCGCTGCTGCGTTAAAGGCCGTAGCGTTCGCCTCTGCGGATTTCAGCGCCGAGGGGCTCAATAAATTGTCCAATGCAAGATTGATTTGGAGTACATTGACCCGTGGCGCTCCAAAGACGCCGGCAACGGGATTCTCGGTGTATTGATTCACGAGCCGGGTGAGCACATCTTGAGAGATGCCGGTCAAGTTCGAAATGCGCGGAACTTGCAGCAGGGCACTGCCAGATGCAATATTCGGATCAACGCCTGAGCCAGATTGCGTCACCAAGTCGATCGGTACGAGACTGATGGACGGATTGAGCTGCTTCTGATAGGCTACCTGTTGACTGACATTCGTGATGAGGGCAGGATTGTTCGGTCCCCAATTGGACACGCCCGAGGGCCTCGATTGAAAATGCATAGGATCGGCAAACGACTGCCCGACTAGGCTCGAACCCACGACTGTGCCATTTTGCGTCAGCACGCTTCCTTCTGCAGCCGGCCTATCGACGATTTGTCCTATGCCTACGAGTACGAGAGGGAAAACTAATCCGCATAATACTAAAAAGGCAACGGTCGTTTTAAACGCCGTAAGCAGGTCTTTTTTTAGCATCGATGCCGCATTGAAACGTGTTCGCTTATATATTTTGCGCGCCCTGCGCTGCGTGGCAAGCGGTTGTTCGAACGCGCGATAATCCGCGTTCGCGAGGCGTNAGCGCATCAGTGGTGACCGATTCCGATCCAGTCGTCCATTTTCGGCGACTGTGGCTAAACCATGACCTGCGAGCCCACTTTCGCTTATGGGCGGATGCCACAGCGCCGTATATCGCTCAACATCGCGAAAGGACCATTGATTATCGTTGAACCTTCGGGGCGTTTCNTCGACNAAGCAAGNCATATATNNAGCANTTGTTNTANTNTCANNACGAACCAGGAGGNGCGACATGGAAGATGACAATGCTTCTGCATCCACGATGTCAAATCGTCCGGACAACGTTGGAGCGTATCTTATCGAGCGACTCCAGTCATTAGGTGTGTCGCACGTCTTCGGNGTGCCAGGCGATTATGTGCTGGGCTTTTTCAAGCAGCTTAGCGACAGCCAACTCAACCTTGTCACGACGTGCGATGAACTGAACGCGGGCTATGCCGCCGACGCTTATGCACGCATCCGCGGAATAGGCGCCGTGTGCGTTACCTATTCCGTTGGCGGTCTAAAGGTTGTGAATGCCACAGCGCAGGCGTATGCGGAAAAATCCCCGCTAGTGGTCATCGCCGGAGCCCCCGGAATCAAAGAACGGATCGGAAACCCGCTCCTCCACCACAAGGTACGGACATTTGACACGCAGAGCAAGGTCTTTGCTGAAGTGACTGTTGCGTCTGCGGTCCTCGACGACCCAAGTACTGCGTGTGGAGAGATTGATCGCGTGTTGTCAGAAGCACTCCGCGTTAGTCGACCGGTATATATCGAACTTCCACGTGATATGACGTTCGCGCCCGTTAAGCCACCCCATCCATCTCATTTAACGCAAGCAGAAGCTGCGAGCGATCAAAACGCTCTGCAGGACGCCGTCGACGAGGCAGTAAGGATGATCAATGCGGCGGAGCAGCCTGTGGTAATTGCGGGTATTGAGCTGCACCGCTTTGGACTGCAGGATAAACTCGTTGCACTTATCGATAAAGCGCACATACCGGTCGCTGCGACAATTCTCGCGAAGTCAGTCGTCGGTGAGTACCACCCACTGTACATCGGCATCTATGAAGGGGCTATGGGCTTTGCATCGGTCCGCGATTACGTCGAATCAAGCGATTGTCTGATTCTGCTTGGCGCGTTCATGACGGACATCAACTTGGGGCAATACACGGCTCACATCGATCAGGAAAAAGCAATCTACGTCACAAGCGAACAGTGCTTGATAAAGTACCACAACTACGCGAACGTCCGCCTACATGACTTCATCGACGGGTTGATTGATGCCCGCGTCACCCAACGAACCCTCCGCGATTTGCCTCGCCCACGGACAAGAAAGCCGTTCGTGACGCAACGGGGCCAACGGATTACCGTTAAGAGGTTGTTTGAACGGCTCAACTGGGAGCTCAAGGACAATACGGTCATCATAGCAGACGTTGGCGACGCACTCTTTGGGGGGCTAGACCTCATTACGCACTGCAGAACCGAATTCCTCTCGCCTGCGTATTACCTCTCGCTCGGGTTTGCAGTGCCGGCGAGCATTGGAGCGCAACTTGCAGATCGTAATCTGCGTCCGTTAGTATTGGTTGGTGATGGGGCCTTCCAGATGACCGGAATCGAGACCTCAACCATAGCGCGACTCGGCTTGAACCCCGTTATAGTAGTGCTTAACAACTTTGGATATGCAACCGAACGGCCGCTGCAGGATGGTCCGTTTAACGATCTGCAACCGTGGCAATACAGCCTCATTCCGGACCTTGTTGGCGGAGGGAGGGGCGTTGTGGCCACGACCGAGGATGAGCTGGAAAACGCTCTCGAGGCAGCCCAGACATATACGGAAGGGTTTACGATTATTGACGTTCAGCTCGATCCGAGCGATAGCTCACCAGCGTTGCAACGACTCACCGAGGGCCTAGCTAAGAAAATCCGTTGAGATTCTAGCGGCGCGGGCGCTGACCGGCAGCAAGAATGATCGTCGTAACGAATTTTTTTTGGGGGTGCAATTCTGCCTAGCCAAATTGGCCTACAAGTACGCAACTAGCAAGCCGGCTAGCTTATACTTGTGACTGTTAGCGCTTAGAGTTTGATCTTCCTACGAGAAAGACAAACCCGACGACAACCAATGCAAAACACGCAAAAATTAATATTGCGCTAAATCCACTAGTGAGGCCATTTCCTGTCAAAATGTCGCCCTCTACGTAAGCCGAAGCGTTCGTTTCTGAAGGAGAGGCCACCCCGCTCGAGCGCACCGGACTTTCAGTAGTCAACGAGCGATTAAACGTAGTGAATTGCACGCGTCCCGTACCCTTTAAATAATCGATATAATCCGCCAGAAGCTTTACTTTTTGTGAATTGACCGTGCCATTTGGTCCGCTGAAGTCGGAGGGGTGGTATAGCACAACAAAGGTGTCGACGCTATGCGGATTGTTGAGGAACTGCTCCGTTTCGTTCTTCAAGGACGCAAGACTCTTATTCGATAATTCAAGCGAGGCTGCCTCAACTTTTATGCCCTGACTCTGCCCTTGCTGTATATTGAAATCACGGTACGCTGTGCTGTATTCCGTGAATCCTAACGCTTTTGCCGCTTTAAGCGTGTTGTTGTCACTTTTGTCAAACGGCGGTATAAACGTCGTAGGAACGACCCCGAACGCCTGCTTGATGTCATCACGCCCTTTCTTTATCGTGTCGTACTGAACGGCGTAAGGGCGCCCATAGAATTCGCTGGGGCTAACCATGGTCACACTCTGATGTGTATATCCGTGTTGTGCGAACTCAAAAAGGTGGTTTGAAACGATTGATCGCATATAGTTGAGGAATTGTGTATCTTGAAGGAGCTGGTTGCCTGCCGACGCGTTTTGGTGGGCAACGATGCCCAGCGTT
>JGI24129J20441_1000034_pt1 | contig 30473 bp, 28 predicted proteins | sample BarGraNGADG00211_FD_20441 | JGI IMG/M metagenome (IMG submission 20441) | reverse complement strand
CGCTCACCGGTGAGCCGACACGGGGACCATGGCGCACGGTTAGTGCTACCGGCGCCACCTGCGTAGCCGCGAACACCGCCAGCACCGCGTCAATCGTGATGGGTGACAAGGCAGTTGGCTGGCTCACCACCCGCGGCATCCCGGCCCGCCTCGTCGACACCCAGGGTCGGATCGTACGTACCGCCCGTTGGCCCGAGCCGGCGGGGGCGTCATGACCGGAGCCGCCATCTTGAACGGCCCCGCGCTGTGGTTCGCCAACCGCGGGACCGGTTTCGTCCTCCTCGTACTGCTGACCCTCTCGACGATGCTCGGCGTGCTCTCTACGGCCCGGGTGACCTCGCGGCTCTGGCCGCGGATGCTGACCCAGGGTCTGCACCGCAACGTCTCGTTGCTGGCCGTCACCTTCCTGGCCGCACACATCACCACCGCGGTGGTCGACACTTTCGTCGACATCCGTTGGTGGAATGCGTTCGTGCCGTTCAGCGGAACCTACAAGCCGCTGTGGCTGGGTTTCGGGTCATTCGCCCTCGACCTGCTCCTCGCCGTCACCGCGACCAGCCTGCTGCGCCACCGGATGTCACACAAACCATGGCGCGCCGTTCACGTCATGGCCTATGCCGCATGGGGCATGGGTCTTATCCACGGTATGAAGATGGGCACCGACGCTGCCACCGTCTGGGGCGCGGCGCTGAACTACGGCTGCATCGCGGCAGTGTCTGTGTCGGTCCTCGCGCGCTTTGGCCTGCTCGCCCACTCGAGACTGGTGACCACATGACCGCCACCATCGCCGTACAGTCCGCAGCGCGCAACGACGTCGGGCTGATCCCCAAGGTGTCGGAGGGCCCGGCACTGCTTGCCGGAATCACGCNGGGTCCGGGCCTCGCGTCCCACCGCGACCGGCTCGGGCCGGCTCCCCGGCCAAGCGCCGAGGCGCTGGTCGAGATGGCCCGCGACGTGGACCTGCGCGGCCGCGGAGGTGCCGGATTCCCCTTTGCCATCAAGCTGGCCACCGCTGCCCGTCGTCGGGCCGTGGTGGTCGTCAACGCCTCGGAAGGTGAGCCAGCGAGCCACAAGGACGCGACGCTCATGACGTGCGCACCCCACGTCGTCATAGACGGGGCGGCCGCCGTGGCCCATGCCCTGGGCACCCGTGAGGTACACATCGTGGTGCCCTCCGAGCTCCCGTCCCTGCGGCTCATCGTCGAGAAGGCGCTACGCGAGCGCGCCAAGGCCGGCGAGCGCCTCAAAGTGGAGCTTCACGACGCGCAGCCGTGGTTCGTTGCAGGTCAGGCCCAGGCGGTACTCCAGCTGTTGGTCGGTCGCGAGAACCTGCCGGTCACCGCGTGGAAGCCGGAGGCGGTCAGCGGGCACCGTGGGCGGCCGACCTTGTTGTCCAACGCGGAGACGTTCGCACACCTCGGGCACCTGGCCAGAGTGGGGTCGGCGGGCTACGCGGCTCACGGCACGGCAGACGAGCCGGGCACCACGTTGTTGACCCTGCGAGGCGACGGCTGGGATCCGGAGGTGCGTGAGGTCGCCTTTGGCACCCCCCTGGCGGATGTCCTGTCCGAGGCTGAGATGACGCAACCGCTATTGCTGGGCGGCTATCACGGGACCTGGCTGAGACCATCTCAGCTGAGCGGGTTGGCGGTCTCTCGCAAGGACATCGCGGCTGCCGGGGCGTCGATCGGCGCTGGCGTGCTCCTGCCGCTTGCCGAGGGCTGGTGCCCGCTGGTGCGGACGGCAGCGCTGGTCGACTACCTGGCCGGACAGAGCGCGGGGCGCTGCGGTCCGTGTCGTAACGGACTGCCGGCGATGGCCGAGGCGCTGCGGGGCCTGGTCCATCGTGGAGGTCCGGCCGGTCGGGTGGAAGAACTGTGCGGCCTGGTCACGCGACGCGGCGCCTGCGCGCACCCGGACGGTACGGCGCGCCTGGTGGCCTCGATGCTGGCACGCTTCCCCGATGAGGTCGACTCACACGCGTTGGGCACCTGTCGCGGCAACCGACGCGAGGTGTTCGCATGAGCGAGCACCTGCTGCGGGTCGACTGGCCGGCGTGCAAGGCGCACGGCGTCTGCGCCGAGCTCCTGCCCGAAGTGATCAGCCTCGACGAATGGGGCTATCCGATCGTGCACGAGCCGGTGAACAGCGATGTGCTCGCGTTGGCGAAGACCGCGGTCAAGGCCTGCCCCACCTTGGCCCTGCGGCTCACCCAGCCGCCGCCTCGGCCCGCCTGACCAAGGGTTCGCCAAGGGCTCCCCGGATCGTCGGCGCCCGCCCCGCTCAGTCGAGATTGTCGAAGGTCGGCGCCACCCTGTTCCTGGAGTCCCCCATGTGGTGAACGCGCAGGGCGTTCGTCGTGCCCTTGATCCCGGGAGGTGAGCCGGCGACGATCACCACCGTGTCGCCCTCGACACATAGGCCATTCTCGAGCAGCGACTCGTCCACCTGCATGGCCATCTGGTCGGTGTGCTGCGTCCTCGGCACGAGGTAGGTCTCTATGCCCCACGTGAGCGCCAGCTGCGAGCGAGTGGTCTGCAAAGGGGTGAAAGCCAGCATTGGCAGCTTGGACCGGATGCGGGACAGCCGTTTGGCAGAGTCCCCCGACTGCGTGAACGTCACGAGATACTTGGCCCCGACGAGCTCACCAATCTCTGCCGCCGCCGCTGTGACAGCCCCGCCGACGGTGTGCGGGCGAGTGCCCAGCGCAGGCACACGCTCGAGGCCGTGTTCCTCGACGCTCTCGATGATCCGGGCCATCGCGGCCACGGCTTCGATCGGCCACTTGCCGACGCTGGTCTCGCCGGACAGCATGATGGCGTCGGCACCGTCCAGCACGGCGTTGGCACAGTCGCTGGCCTCGGCGCGGGTCGGTCGCGAGCTCTCGATCATCGACTCGAGCACCTGGGTGGCCACGATCACGGGCTTGGCCTTGCGCCGGGCCATCTCGATTGCACGCTTCTGAACCAGCGGGACCTCCTCGAACGGGAGCTCGACGCCGAGGTCACCGCGCGCGACCATCACGCCGTCGAATGCGTTGATGATCCCCTCAAGGTTCGCCACTGCCTGCGGCTTCTCGATCTTGGCGATCACGGGCAGGCGAACGCCCTCTTCGTCCATGATCTCGTGCACCCGTTTGATGTCTCTGGCGTCGCGTACGAACGACAGTGCCACCATGTCCGCGCCCAGCCGCAAGGCCCAGCGCAGGTCTGCTTCGTCCTTCTCGGACATGGCCGGCACGCTGACCGCCACGCCGGGCAGGTTGATGCCCTTGTTGTTGGACACGACACCGCCCTCGACCACCACGGTGACAATGTCGGTCTCAGTGACTTCGAGCGCCACCAGCGACACCTTGCCGTCATCGATCAGCAACCGGTCCCCCGGTTTCACGTCACCCGGCAACCCCTTGTAGGTCGTCGACACGCGATGCCGGTCACCGAGGATGTCATCGACGGTGATGGTGAAGCGTTCGCCGTTGACCAACGTGACCGGGCCATCGGCGAATCGGCCGGTGCGGATCTTGGGGCCCTGCAGGTCGACCAGCACGCCGACAGCCCTGCCCGACTCGTTGCTGGCGGCGCGCACCTCGGCGTAGACCGCTTCGTGGTCCGCGTAGTTGCCATGCGAGAGGTTGAGCCGGGCGACGTCCATGCCCGCGGCCACCAGCTCCCGCACGCGCTCCGGTGATGATGTTGCAGGGCCAAGGGTGCAGACGATCTTCGCGCGGCGCATGTAGTCGATTCTAATGGTGGTTGAGCAGTCACGTGATCCGGGTCAGGAGGTCGGCGTCACACAGCCAACGGTCGGTCCGTGGGGTTGACCGGGCGGGGAAGTGCGGAGGTCCCCGTCGTGAGATACGCGTCCACGCCGGCGGCTGCTGAACGACCTTCGGCGATCGCCCAGACGATCAGGGACTGACCCCGACCGGCGTCCCCGGCAACGAAGACACCTNGAACAGAAGACATGAAAGCCTTGTCCCGCTTGATGTTCGAACGTTCATCCAGCTCGACGCCGAGCTGCTCGACCACACCACAGGTCTCGGGTCCGAGGAAGCCCATGGCGAGCAGGACAAGTTGAGCGGGGATCTCCCGCTCGGTGCCCTCGACCTCGGCAAAACCCTGGTCGCCCAGCTCGACCTCGACAAGACGCAGGGCCCGAACTGCGCCGAGATCGTCACCCAGGATCTGCTTGGTGCTCACCGAGTAGACGCGTTCTCCACCCTCTTCGTGTGCCCCCGCAACCCGGAAGAGAGTGGGGTATGTCGGCCACGGCTGGTTCGCGGGCCGGTCCTCGCCGGGGCGAGGCATGATCTCCAGCGACGTCACTGACCGGGCGCCTTGGCGAAGAGCCGTGCCGAGGCAGTCCGCTCCCGTGTCACCTCCGCCGATGACGATGACGTCCTTGCCCGTTGCCACGACCTGGCTCTCGACGTCTTCGCCGAGCGCGACCCGGTTCGCGGGTGGTAGGAACTCCATCGCCTGGACGACCCCGTCCAGCTCACGTCCCGGGACGGGCAGGTCCCGAGGGACGGTGGCTCCGATCGCAAGGACGACGGCGTCATAGCGGTCGCGCAGCTGTTTGCCGGTCAGGTCGCCGCCGACGTCGACACCGGTCCGAAAGCGTGTGCCCTCGGCTTCCATCTGCGCGAGGCGACGGTCCAGGACGGCCTTCTCCATCTTGAACTCCGGAATGCCGTAACGCAGCAGGCCACCGGCCCTGTCGGCGCGCTCGTAGACGGCAACGGTGTGCCCGGCCCTGGTCAGCTGCTGGGCCACAGCCAGCCCGGCGGGCCCCGACCCGACAACCGCAACGGTCTTGCCGGTCAGCCGATCCGGGGCCTGAGGCGTGACCGCTCCCGCATCGAAAGCTCGGTCGATCGTGGTGACCTCGATCTGCTTGATGGTCACGGCCGGTTGGTTGATGCCGAGCACACACGCGGTCTCGCACGGAGCAGGGCACAGCCGCCCGGTGAACTCCGGGAAGTTGTTGGTGGCATGCAGCCTCTCGATGGCTTCGCGCCAGTCGCCCTTCCACGCCAGGTCGTTCCACTCAGGGATCAGGTTCCCGAGCGGACAACCGTTGTGGCAGAACGGTATGCCGCAGTCCATGCAGCGTCCGGCCTGCCTCTGCAACTGGCCGACCTCTTGCTGTTCGTAGATCTCGCGCCAGTCCATGAGCCGGATCGGCACGGGACGGCGTTTGGGGAGCTCGCGCACGCGAGTCGACAGAAATCCCTGCGGGTCAGCCACGGGAAGCCTCCATAATCCGTTCCCATACCTGGGGGCCGTTGAGGTCGAGTCCCTCGGACTCCGCGGTAGCGCGAACGTCCAGAACCCGCTGGTAGTCACGAGGAAGGACGAGAGTGAAACGGCTCTTGTCGTCGTCCCAGCCTGCGAGCAGCCTTCCGGCGACGGCGGACTCAGTCCACTGCCGATGTTGGATCAGGAGCTTGTGTACGACCTCTACGTCATCGCCGCGCAACGGCATCAGATCGACAAGATCGTGATTGACGCGGTCCTCGCGCAGATCCAGTACATAGGCCACACCACCGGACATACCGGCAGCGAAGTTGCGACCGGTCGGCCCAAGGACCAAGACGGTGCCACCCGTCATGTACTCACAGCCGTGGTCACCCAGTCCTTCGACCACCGCGGTGGCGCCGGAGTTGCGAACGCAGAATCGCTCGCCCACCTGACCACGCAGGAAGACCTCGCCGCTTGTCGCTCCGTAGGCGATCACGTTGCCGGCGATGACGTTGTGCTCCGCCGGCAGCGAGGCTGAGCGGTCCGGTCGAACCACCACCCGGCCACCCGAGATTCCTTTGCCCACATAGTCATTGGCGTCGCCAAACAGTCGCAAGGTGATGCCAGCGGGGAGGAAGGCGCCCAGCGACTGGCCGGCCGAGCCAAACAAAGAGATGTCGATCGTGTTGTCGGGCAGACCCTGCGGGTAGGCCTTGGTCACCTCGTGACCCAGCATGGTGCCGACGGTCCGGTTGACGTTGCGGATGGGGAGCTCGATGCGCACGGGAGTCTTGTCCCGCAACGCGTCCCGGCTCATCTCGATCAGCGTGTGGTCGAGGGCCTTCTCCAGGCCGTGGTCCTGGTCGACAGTGTGTCGACATGGCGAGCCGTCCGCCGACTGGATCTCCGTCAGGATCGGCCTGAGGTCGAGGCCACTGGCCTTCCAGTGCTGGACCGCCGCCACGGTGTCAAGCATCGACGCCGCACCGATCGCCTCCTCGATGGAACGCAAGCCGAGGGCAGCCAGGTGCTCCCGGACCTCTTCGGCAATGTACTCGAAGAACGTCTCGACGAACTCGGGCTTGCCCGAGAAGCGCGACCGCAGTTCGGGATTCTGGGTCGCGATACCCACCGGGCAGGTGTCGAGGTGGCACACGCGCATCATGACGCAGCCACTGACCACAAGCGGAGCGGTGGCGAAGCCGAACTCCTCGGCGCCGAGCAGAGCCGCGATCACGACGTCCCTGCCGGTCTTGAGCTGTCCGTCGACCTGGACGACGATCCGGTCACGCAAACCGTTGAGCACCAACGTCTGCTGGGTCTCGGCAAGTCCCAGCTCCCACGGCGCACCGGCATGCTTGAGCGAAGTCAGCGGCGAAGCGCCAGTGCCACCGTCATGCCCTGAAATGAGCACCACGTCGGCGTGTGCTTTGCTGACGCCGGCCGCGACCGTGCCCACACCGACCTCGGCCACGAGCTTGACGTGGATTCGCGCCGAAGGATTGGCGTTCTTGAGGTCGTGGATCAGCTGCGCCAGGTCCTCGATCGAGTAGATGTCGTGATGCGGGGGTGGTGAGATCAGCCCCACTCCGGGAGTTGAGTGACGGGTCTTGGCCACCCATGGATAGACCTTGTGGCCAGGCAGCTGGCCACCTTCACCAGGCTTGGCGCCCTGCGCCATCTTGATCTGGATGTCGTCGGCCTGGGTGAGATACAGCGAGGTGACGCCAAAGCGGCCAGAGGCCACCTGTTTGATCGCCGAGCGTCGCACCGGGTCAAGCAGACGGTCCTCGTCCTCTCCGCCCTCACCCGTGTTCGACCGGGCACCAAGGTGGTTCATCGCCACAGCCATCGTCTCGTGCGCCTCTTGGCTGATGGATCCGTAGCTCATCGCTCCGGTGCTGAAGCGTGCCACGATCGCGGCGATCGGCTCGACCTCGTCGATCGGCACTGGGGGGCGACTCCCAGCGAACTCGAACAGCCCGCGCAACGTCATCAGCCGCTCGGACTGCTCGTCGACCCTCGCGGTGTACTGCTTGAAGACGTCGTACCGGCGAGCGCGGGTGGAGTGCTGCAGACGGAAGACAGTTTCCGGGTCGAACAGGTGGGGCTCGCCCTCACGTCGCCATTGGTATTCCCCACCCACGTCCAGCTTGCGGTGCGGCAGGTGCACGGCATCCAGCGGGTATGCCGTCGCGTGGCGCGCCGCCACCTCCTCGGCGATGACCTCGAGCCCAACGCCGCCGAGCTGTGAGATGGTCCCGACAAAGTAGGAGTCGATGAGATCGTGGGAGAGCCCGATGGCTTCGAATACCTGCGCGCCGCGATATGACGCCACCGTGGAGATGCCCATCTTGGACATCACCTTGAGCACACCCTTGCCGAGCGCCTTGATGAGGTTCTTGACCGCCTGTTCGGCGCTGACCCCGGTGATGGCGCCGGAACGAATCAGGTCCTCCACCGACTCCATCGCCAGGTACGGGTTGACGGCAGCGGCGCCGAAGCCGATGAGGAGCGCCACGTGGTGGACCTCGCGGACGTCTCCGGCCTCGACCAGCAGCCCGACCTGAGTGCGGGTCTTCTCCCGGATCAGATGGTGGTGCACGGCCGAGGTGAGCAGCAGCGACGGGATCGGCGCGAGGTCACGTCCGGAGTCGCGATCGGACAGCACGACGAAGCGAGCCCCCTCGGCGATGGCCGCCGACACCTCCCCGAAGATCTCCTCAAGGCGGGCCTTCATCGCGACGGACCCGCCGGACACGTCATACAGGCCCTTGACGACGTACGTGGCATAGCCAGGCAGATCGCCGTCCGCATTGATGTGGACGATCTTGGCCAGCTCGTCATTGTCGAGAACGGGGAACGCCAGAGCGAGCTGTCGGGCGTATGCCGGTCCGACAGACAGTGCGTTGCCCTCCGGGCCGATCACGGTGCCGAGAGAGGTGACAAGCTCCTCGCGGATGGCATCGAGAGGCGGGTTCGTCACCTGGGCAAAGAGCTGGGTGAAGTAGTCGAAGATCAGCCGAGGGCGTTTGGACAGCACCGCGATAGGGCTGTCGGTGCCCATCGACCCCAATGCCTCTCCCCCGGTCTTCGCCATGGGAGACAACAGGATCCGCAGCTCTTCCTGCGTGTAGCCGAACATCTGCTGCCGACGCGCGACCGATGCCGCGGTGTACAGGATGTGCTCGCGCTCGGGCAGATCCTCCAGCTTGATCAGACCGGCGTGCAGCCAGTCCTCATACGGGTTCTCAGCGGCCAGCGCGGACTTGACCTCGTCGTCGCTGACGATGCGGCCATGTTCGGTGTCCACGAGGAACATGCGCCCTGGCTGCAACCGGCCCTTGCGAACAACACGGCCCGGCTCAAGGTCCAGGACGCCCGTCTCGGAGGCCAGGATGACGAGGCCATCGTCAGTGACCCAGTAGCGTCCCGGGCGCAGGCCGTTCCGGTCCAGGACCGCACCGATGACGGTGCCGTCGGTGAACGTGACACAGGCCGGACCATCCCACGGCTCCATGAAGCTGGAGTGGAACTCATAGAACGCCTTGCGCGCAGGGTCCATCTCCTGATGGTTCTCCCACGCCTCAGGAATCATCATCAGCACTGCGTGCGGCAGCGACCGACCGCCAAGGTGCAGCATCTCCAAGACCTCGTCGAACGACGCAGAGTCGGAAGCGCCGTTGCTGCAGATCGGGAAGAGTCGCTCGAGATCACCTGGGATCACCTCGCTGGCGAGCTGGCTCTCGCGGGCCCGCATCCAGTTGCGGTTGCCTTTGACGGTGTTGATCTCGCCGTTGTGGGCGATGACCCGGTAGGGGTGNGCCAGNGGCCATGAGGGAAACGTGTTTGTCGAGAAGCGCGAGTGGACCAGCGCCAGCTCGGTGGCGAACCGTCGGTCGGACAGGTCCGGGAAGAAGGGCTCAAGCTGTCCGGTGGTGAGCATGCCCTTGTAGACCATGGTGCGAGCAGACAGCGACGGGAAGTAGACCTCGGCTTCATGCTCGGCACGCTTGCGCAGGCAGTAGGCCAGCCGCTCAAGGCCCAGACCCACCACGCGACCAGCCGACGCCGTGACGAAGAGCTGGCGGATGAACGGCATGCAGGCACGGGCCGCGTCACCGACGAGGTCGGCAACGATCGGCACATCGCGCCACCCGAGGACCTTCAGCCCCTCGTCCGCAGCGATGGAGGCGATGGTTGCCTCGACGTCGACGCGTTCGTGGGCATCGGTGGGAAGGAAGGCGATGCCTGCGGCGTAAGCGCCCCGCGAGGGTAGCTCGAAGTCCACCACCTCACGCAGGAAGGCGTCGGGGATCTGGGTGAGGATGCCTGCCCCGTCGCCCACCATCGGGTCTGCGCCGGTCGCCCCGCGGTGCTCGAGGTTGCGCAGTGCCGTCATCGCGTGGTCGATGATGTCGTGTCCTGCGCTGCCGCGCATGGTCGCGATGAACGCGACACCGCATGCATCGTGCTCGAACTCGGAGTTGTACAGCCCCTGGTTCGCAGGCTGAGCAGAGAAAAGCGAAGCGACCACGATCTGACACCGTCCTAGACGTCTCGAGAAGAACCCCGGGAACCTGCATGGACGGCGTTGGCCAGCGAGGTGATCGCAGAATACCCGAAAGCTCGCAATCCTGACAGGCGCGAGGTCTCAGTCCGGATGCTGAGAAGGATGAGCCTCGCGCGTGGCTCTCACACCCAGGCGCCAGTAGGTGAATGCCGCGCCGGCGAACACGATCACCGACGTCCAGACGTTGAGCCGAATCCCCAGGACATGGTTGGCCGCGTCCGTGCGCAACATCTCGATGAAGCCCCGGCCGAAGGTGTAAAGGATCATGTAGAGGGCGAAGATCTGGCCTTTGGCAAGTGCGAACCGACGATCTACGAGCACCAGGGCCAGGGCGACCAGCAGGCACCACAGGGATTCGTACAGGAACGTTGGCTGGAACGTGCCGAGGATGTTCGTCGTGCTGTTCGGGCACGTGATCGCGGCCCCGGTGCCCTGGTCCCAGCAGTGGATCTCGAGGCCCCAAGGCACGTCGGTCTTCGCGCCATACAACTCGTTGTTGAAGTAGTTGCCCCAGCGCCCGATCGCCTGGGCCAGAACGATCCCGGGGGCCGCCGCGTCGGCGTAGTCCAGGAAGCGAACCCCGTTACGACGACAGCCAATCCATGCACCCAGGGCACCGAGCGCAACAGCCCCCCAGATACCGAGTCCACCCTCCCAGATCTTGAACGCGTTGAGAGGATGGCCGCCCTCGCCGAAGTAGGCCTGCGGACTGGAGATCACGTGGTACAGCCGGCCGCCCACGATCCCGATCGGGACGACCCACACCGCCACATCCAGCGCCTGGCCAGGCTTGCCGCCACGATCGTCGAGCCGTCTCTGGGTGATCCAGACCGCCACGATGATGCCAGCGAGGATGCACATCGCGTAGGCCCGGATGGGGAACCAGCCGATGAACCAGACCGCCTGATCCGGACTGGGGATGGACGTGATCACTTGGTGGCGAGCTTGACCTGGGTAATCAGTGATTCCGCCGTCGTCAGGGTCTTGGTGATGTCCTTGCCGTTGAGCTTGAGGGTGGGGGTGCTGTTCACACCCGCCTTCTCGGCGGCGGTCTGCGTATCCAGGACGTACTGGGCATGCTGGCCCGAGGAGGTGCACCTCTGCCAGGTCGTCAGCGCGGGGCCTGTGATGCCGGCGGTGTTGGCGAACTCCGTGAGCTGAGCGTCGGTGTAGCCCAGACCCTCCTGGGTCGGTTGGGAAGCGAAGACCGCTGCGTGGTACTCGAGGAACCTGCCTGCGTCGGCTGCGCAGGCGACGGCATTGGCGGACCGCTTCGAGGAGTCGTTCTTCAGGTTGTCGTCCAGGAACGACAGGGTGTGCACGATCAGCTTGACGTCGCCCGCCGCGACCATCGTGGCGATGCTGGGTCCCATCGCCTTCTCGAACTGTCCGCAGACCGGGCACTGGAAGTCCTCGTACAGGTCCAGCGTGGGCGCGTTGCTCTTCGCTGGCGAAGCATTGGCCAAGATGCCACCCGCATCGGTCACGACGGCACCCGACGGCTGCGCCGAGGCTCCGGTTCCGGTCGACTTGCCGCTGTTGCCGAGCACGATCGCCACGACTACCGCCACGATCAGGACTGCGGCAATGACCGCACCGATGATGACCGGGTTGGGGCCCTTCTTCGGTGCGGCGGCGGCGATCTTCTTGGAGGCGTCAGGGCGCATGTGGTTGATCTCTCCTCTATCCGAACAACTGGTGGTCAAGGCTGTATGCCGTACGCGGACGCACGACGAGCCACGCCGCACAGGCTGCGAGCCCCGTGTCGCGCAGAACGTCCGCCAAGTATCGCGTTTGAGACGCGTCGATGCTTCCCCCACCGCCAAAACAGCCGCAGTCGATGCTGAGGCCACGCATCCACGCCGAGATGATGCCGACGAGGAAAGCCAGCATCAGGAGGCCGCCCACCGCTGCTGACAAACGCGTGAAAAGGCCAGTGACCAGGAGCACGCCGACCACGATCTCCACCACGGGCAAGGCGTAGCCCACGTATCGGGCGACTTCGTACGGAAGGATCTGGAAGGCATTGACCGCCCTCGCCGAGACCGCCGGCGAGGTCACCTTGAGCGCCCCCGCCACGATCAGGACGACCCCGAGGATCAGTCGAGCCAGCAGGCCGACGAAGTCTGCACGTCGGCCGCCCCCCTGTAAGTCCACGGTCTTACCTTCCCGCTCGGACGCCGGCAGCCAGTTCGGCCGACAGCTTTCGGATCGCGACGAGCCCGTCCTCACGCGACCCCGCATCGGCGAGGCATCTCACCAGAGCCGAGCCGACGATCACACCGTCGGCGAAGGCCGCAACCTGCGCGGCCTGGGCACCGGTGGAGACCCCGAGCCCGACGCAGATCGGCGTGTCCGTCACGAGGCGTGTCCGGGTGACCAGAACCTCCGCCGTGTCACCGACCGTCGTCCGCGCTCCGGTGACCCCCATCGTCGACGCGGCGTAGACGAAGCCGCGGCACGCCACGGTGGTGGTCCGGAGCCGCTCGGGGGTCGAGCTGGGCGCAACCAGGAACACGGCGTCGAGGTCGTTTCGCTCGGCAGCCGCGATCCACTCGGCACCTTCGTCCGGAATGAGGTCGGGGGTGATCAGACCGGCCCCGCCAGCCTTGGCCAGGTCATCGGCAAACCGATCAACGCCATAGCGGAGAACCGGATTCCAGTAGGTCATGACCAATGCGGGGGCACCGGCGTCGGCAACTGCCCGCACGGCCGCGAAGACGTCCGTGAGCCGGGTGCCGCCCTTGAGCGCAACGTCGGCCGCATGCTGGATGACGGGGCCGTCCATCAGCGGGTCGGTGTAGGGCACGCCGACCTCAACGATGTCCACACCGGCCTGCACCATGGCGACCATCGCGTCGATGGACCCCTGGACGTCAGGGAACCCGACCGGCAGGTAGCCCACGAGGGCTGCCCTGCCCTCCGCCTTGGTCTTGGCCAGGACTGCTCCGACGCCGTTCACTGCTGCTCCAGTCCGTCCGGTCGCTGTCCGTCCGGTCGCTGTCCGTCCGGTCGCTGTCCGTCTGGTTGCAGTCCGTCTTCGAGCACGCCGAACCAGCGGGCTGCCGTGTCGACGTCCTTGTCACCGCGTCCCGACAAGTTGACCAGAATGACGCCTTCGGGGCCGATCTCGCGGCCGATCTCGAGAGCGCCGGCGAGCGCGTGGGCACTCTCGATCGCGGGGATGATCCCCTCCGTCTTGCACAGCAACGCGAAGGCGTCCATGGCCTGGGTATCCGTGATCGGGCGATACTCGGCCCGGCCGGTGTCCCGCAGGAACGAGTGCTCGGGCCCAACGCTCGGGTAGTCCAGCCCGGCCGAGACGGAGTGGGACTCCAGAGTCTGTCCGTCCTCGTCCTGAAGAACGTAGGTGAAGGCGCCGTGCAAGACACCTGGGCGCCCGGTGCTGAAACGGGCGGCGTGCTTGTCCGTCTCAACGCCCTCTCCCCCAGCCTCGAGCCCGATCAGGCGCACGGACGGGTCGTCGATGAAACGGTGGAAGATTCCCATCGCATTTGACCCACCGCCAACGCACGCACACACGACATCGGGCAGACGACCAACAAGGTCGAGCACCTGGGCCCGTGCCTCAACACCAATGATCCGTTGGAAGTCACGCACCATCTCGGGGAACGGGTGCGGGCCGGTGACGGTGCCGATCACGTAGTGGGTGGTCTCGACGTTGGTGACCCAGTCACGCATCGCCTCGTTGATCGCGTCCTTCAGGGTTGCGCTGCCATGGCTCACCGGGATGACCTCAGCGCCGAGAAGCCTCATCCTGGCGACGTTCAACGCCTGACGCTGCGTGTCCTTGGTACCCATGTAGACGACGCACTCAAGACCCATCAGGGCTGCCGCCGTTGCACTCGCCACGCCGTGCTGACCGGCCCCTGTCTCGGCGATGATGCGCGTCTTGCCCATGCGTCTTGTCAGCAGCGCCTGGCCTAGGGCGTTGTTGAGCTTGTGCGAGCCCGTGTGGTTGAGGTCTTCGCGCTTGAGCAGGATGCGTGCTCCGCCCGCGTGCTCGGCGAACTTCGGGACCTCGGTGATGATGCTGGGGCGGCCGGTATAGGTGCGGTGCAGACGCTCGAGCTCGCCCTGGAAGGCGGGGTCGATGTTTGCCTTGAGCCGTGCCTCGTCGAGCTGCTCGAGGGCAGCGACGAGGGCCTCAGGGACGTACCGGCCGCCATACGAGCCGAAACGGCCCGGCCGGGTGCCCCCACCGGTCGAGCTGGGATGGTCGTTCATCAGACTCCCTGTTGGCGCAGCGCCGGGTGAGCACCGGCAGCGATCAGATCGGCCACGGCTTCACGTGGGCGACCACCGATCACCAGACTCTCGCCCACGAGTACGGCGCCCGCGCCCGCGCGGGCATATTCGAGCACGTCGTGCGGCCCGCGAACGCCGGACTCGGCGACCTTGATGATACCGGCCGGGATGTGCCTGGCCAGTCGCGCAAAGGTTCCGCGGTCGACCTCCAGGGTCTTGAGGTTGCGGGCGTTGACGCCGATGACGCGCGCACCAGCATCGACTGCCCGCTGGATCTCGGCCTCTTCGTGCACCTCGACCAGAACGGTCATCCCGAGGGACTCTGCTCGCTCATGCAGACCGACAAGCGTGGGTTGGTCGAGGGCAGCGACGATCAGAAGCACGACATCGGCGCCATAGGCGCGTGCCTCCCACAACTGGTAGGAGGAGACCGTGAAGTCCTTGCGCAGCAGGGGGATATCAACCGCCGCTCGCACCGCTGCCAGGTCCTCGAGGCTGCCGCCGAAACTGCGTCGCTCGGTCAGGACGCTGATCACACTGGCACCACCGGCGGCGTAGTCGGCAGCCAGCCCGGCAGGGTCCGCAATCATGGCCAGTGCGCCCTTGCTAGGGCTCGAGCGCTTGACCTCGGCGATCACCTTGACACCGCCTCCGCCGCGTAGAGCCGCGAACGCGTCGTACGCCGGCGCAACCCGCTCCACGCGGGACTTCAGCTCGTCCAACGGGATCCGGGTCTGTCGGACGGCCAGGTCCTCACGGACACCGGCAATGATCTCGTCGAGGACAGTGGTCACGATTAAAGGTTATCCACGGGCGTGTGCTGGTCCGAACCGACCCCCAGATGCCATCAGCGAACGACGGGGTTGACCTTCGACCGGTCCGGTTTGGTCGAACCGAAGCCGGCCATCGCCAGGATCTTTCCTGCGCCGACACCGACGACCATCAGGACGATGCCCACGATGGCCAGAGGCCAGCTCACGACCACGACGGCCAGACAGATCAGGAACGAGGCGACCAACAAGATCCCGACGGCCGTCCACGCCGCGGTGCTGTGGCCGTGTCCGTGCTCTGCCATGGGTTTCTCCTCGGTGCGACGGTCTGCTGTTGATGCCGTTTTTCCAGCCCTGACGTCATTGTGCCAGCGGCAGCCAGCAGCGGGAGCCCGTATGGTCTCACTTCTCGACCGTGGGGTCCTCGCCGCGGGAGAGCTGGTCCCATTCCACCTCTCGTCGGCGACCGAGGTCGCTGGTCGAGCCGAGCTGGGACGTCTGGGACGACTGCGACGAATGACCCGCGACGGGCGGGTCGAACCTGCTCGACAGCCCGTTCCAGCGACTGGCACCGACCAGGGCGCAGAGCCCACCAAAGCCCATGACGAGCGTGGCCGACAGTGCAACCCATGCCCAGCTCCCCGCCTGTCCGTGCGCGACGACGCTCCCGCTGCGCCCGGTGCCGGCGGCGGCGAGCGTGCCCAGCACGCCGCCTGGGTCGGCCAGTACCGGGATGATTACCACCACGCCGAGGACAGCAGCCAGCATCGCTGACCATGCCGCGATGACACGCACGACTGTGCCGGCGGTTGCCGCGGCTACCGTCGACGCCAAGCCCACCAGTGCTGCGGCCAGGGCACCTGGTGCGATGTCAGATCCCCTGCCGTGCAAGACACTTGCGCCGAGAACTGCGTCGCCGGCCGAGCCCGAGACCCACACGCGAGATCCGCTGATGAGGATGACCGAGGCGCTCATGAGCATGAGGACGAGCACCATCGGTTTGCTGGTGAGCGTGTTGGTCATGGTGTGCGCAACCCCGACGCGGACGCCACTGCTCGCAGAGCCGCCGCTGCCTTGTTGACGCTCTCTTCAAACTCCAGCTGAGGCACCGAGTCCGCGACGATCCCCCCTCCGGCCTGGACGAACGCCCGCCCGGCCTTGATTACCGCAGTACGGATCGCGATCGCCATGTCGAGGTCGCCGTGGAAGTCGAGATAGCCGACAACCCCGCCGTAGATCCCCCGACGGCTCGACTCGAGCTCGTCGATCAGCGCCATGGCACGCGGTTTGGGCGCCCCTGACAGCGTGCCGGCCGGGAACGTTGCGGCGAGCACGTCGTAGGCACTCTGCTCGGGCCGGATGTCGCCGACCACCGTGGACTCCAGATGCATGATGTGGCTGTAGCGCCGGATCGTCATGAACTCCACCACATCGACGGTGCCCGCACGACACACACGCTGCAGGTCGTTACGTGACAGGTCCACGAGCATGACGTGCTCCGAACGTTCCTTGGCGTCGGCCAGCAGCTCCTCGCCGTTGGCGACGTCGGCCTCCGGTGTGTCGCCTCGTGGCCGCGAGCCGGCGATCGGGTGCGTGATGGCCCGCCGGCCGGTGACCTTGACCAACGCCTCCGGACTCGAGCCCACGACGTCGTATGCCGTGCCGTCCGGTGCCGGGAGCCGCAGAAGGTACATGTACGGGCTGGGGTTCGACGCCCGAAGGACTCGATAGACATCGAGCGCGTCGGCCGGGCAGTCGACCGAGAACCGTTGGGAAAGAACGACCTGGAAGACCTCACCGGCCCGAATCGCGTCCTTGCCCGCCTCGACCATGGCGCGAAACTGCTCTGGCGTGCAGTTGCTGGACGCCTCTGGTGCAGTCGGCTCGATGACTGCCACGGTGCTGGGCGCCGCGACAGCGAGATCGGCGGTCATCCGGTCGAGCCGGCTGACCGCGTCGGTCCAGGCGTCCTCCATCCGCTCGTCGGTCGCGTCGTAGTTGACGGCATTCGCGACCAGGAGCAGGGAGCCGTCCGCGTGGTCCAGCACCGCGAGATCCGTGGCGAGCATCATGGCGAGCTCGGGTAGATGCAGCTCGTCCGGCAANGTGTCGGGAACCTTCTCCCAGCGACGGACGGCGTCATACGTGATGGCCCCGACCATGCCACCGGTCAACGGCGGCAGACCTGGGAGGGGATCGGTCGCGAGCGCAGAAACGGTGTCGCGCAACGCTTCCAGCGGGTTGCCATCAGTCGGGACGCCCACCGGAGGGTCGCCGATCCAGTGCGTCACACCGTCCTTCTCGGTCAGAACGGCGCCGCAGGCAGCGCCCACGATGGAGTAGCGGGACCACACTCCCCCATGCTCGGCGGACTCCAGCAGGAACGTGCCAGGGGCGTCCTTCGCGAGCTTGCGGTAGACGCCCACAGGAGTCTCGGCATCGGCCAGAAGCCGTCGCACGACGGGGATGACGCGACGGGTGCGGGCCAGCTCGGCGAACGTCTCAAGCGAAGGCCAGGTCACGCCATACCCGAGGTTGGGCTTGGGCTCACTCATCCGGATGTCCTTGAACCGCAGCCAGATCGTGGCCGTCGAAACAGGTGCGCGACCCGGTGTGGCAGGCGGCGCCGATCTGGTCGACACGGACGAGCAGAGCGTCACCGTCGCAGTCCATCGCGACGCTNTTGACGTACTGGGCGTGGCCCGAGGTGTCACCCTTGCGCCAGTACTCACCGCGACTGCGCGACCAGAAGGTCACCCGCCCCGATGTCAGCGTGCGATGTAGCGCCTCGTCGTCCATCCAGCCGACCATGAGCACCTCACCGCTGTCGTGTTGCTGCACAACAGCGCATANGAGACCAACGGCGTCGCGCTTCAGCCGCGCGGCCACCTCGGCTGGGAGGGAGGACTGTGCTGAGGTCGGGGTCACCTAGGACATTCTGCCGCGTGACCCCCTGGGCGAACGCCACAAGTCCACCAGTGTTGGATGCTGGGATGCTGACAATCAACCTCGACGTGATCCGGCTGACCCTGCACGTGCTCGCAGCGACCATCTGGGTGGGCGGTCAGATTGTCCTGGCGACTCTGACGGGACCTCTCCGGCGTGTCGATCCGGCTGCTCTCGCCCCGGTGGCCCGCGCCTACGCCTGGGTGGCTTGGCCGGCGTTCGCTGTGCTCGTCCTGACGGGCGGCTGGATGCTCGCCGACATGAGTCAGGCAGGCGAGGCGGGCGAGGCCCTCCAGGCCACCCTGACGACCAAGCTGTTGCTCGTCGCACTGTCGGGCATCGGTGCCGCANTGCACACCTTCGTCAAGACACCTGCGCTCAAAGGCATCTGGGCAGCTGTCGGCCTGGTGAGCGCGCTGGGAGCCGTGCTGCTGGGCGTCTCGATCGTCGAAGCCGGCTGAGTACTCAAGCCCCGCGCTGCTGGGCGACCCAGGACGCGTGCAGCCCTGCGTAAACGCCTCCTGCGCCCGCAAGCTCATGGTGAGGTCCACGCTCCACGATTCGGCCTTTGTCCACGACGATGACCTCGTCGGCGGCCTCGGCTGTGGAGAGACGGTGAGCGATCGTGATGGACGTGCGGCCCCGACTCAGGCTGTCCAGGGCACGCTGCACCCGCACCTCGGTGGCCGGGTCGACCGCCGACGTGGCTTCGTCCAGAACGAGGAGATCAGGGTCGGCCAGGTAGGCCCGGGCCAAGGCAACCAGCTGCCGCTCACCGGCTGAGAGGGACTCCCCGCGTTGGCCCACCGCTGTCCGGAGACCCTGCGGCAGGCCGGCCAGCCAGTCGTCCAGGCCAAGCTCGGTCAAGGCCAGTCGGACGTCATCATCGGTGGCGACGGGCTTGCCGAACCGGATGTTGTCCAACAGTGTTGCGTCGAACAGGAATCCCTCTTGCGGCACGAGAACCACGCGGCTGCGCAGTGAGCTGAACCTGACGTCGCGCAGGTCCACGCCGTCGATCTGGACGCTGCCCACGGTCGGGTCCATCAGGCGCGTGAGCAGCTTGGCAAGCGTCGTCTTGCCCGAGCCTGTCTCTCCGACGATGGCGATGCGCGACCGAGGGGCGATCCGGAGATCGATCTCATGCAGGACCAGATCGCCGCCCGGGTAGGCGAACCCGACACCGTCGAAGACCACCGTGATGGGACCACGCGGCAGCGACTGCCCTTTGTCAGCGGGATCGGCCACGTCGGCCGGCGTGTCGATGACGGCGATCACCCGGCGCCACCCGGCGACCGCATTCTGCATCTCGTTGAGGATCTCGGTAGCGGTCTGCACCGGTTGGGTGAACAGCTGCACCAGGAACAAGAAGGCCAGAAGCTCACCCAGGGTCATCTGCCCATGAACGGCCAGGACCGTGCCGACCACCACGATGACGGCCGTCGTCAAACCGGAGACGAGCTGGCCCGACGTGAACGCCACCACGGCTTTGATCTGGGCCGATACCGAGGCCTTGCGGTGGTTCTCGATGGCCGTGTCGATGCGTGCGGCGGTACGGTCCTCGACCCCGTATGCGCGGATGGTCGCCGCGCCGACGACGGACTCCGAGACCGCTCCCAGGAGCTCACCCACACGCTCGCGGACCTGCGTGAATGCCCCGCCGACGATGCCCTGGAACCGGGGAATAAGGAAGAACAGCGGCACGAAGCAGAGCCACACGACAGCCGCCAGCAAAGGGCTGTAGACCACCATCAGGACCGTCGCCAGGGTCAGCTGGCCCAGGGACACGATCAGCATCAGCCCGCCGAACTGCACGAACATGGAGATCGTGTCGACGTCGCTGGTTACCCGCGAAACCAGCGAGCCGCGCCGCTCGGTGTTCTGGGTGAGCATCGAGAGGTCATGAATGTGTCGGAAAGCCTTGATCCGCAACGTCGCCAAGCCACTCTCCGATGCACGGAACAAGCGCACGTTGACGAAGTACGACGTCACGGCCGTGAGCACGACACCGCAGGCAGCCAGAAGGACGAGCCGCAGGACGAGCCCGATGTCGGGGCCCGACGTGGCCAGGATCCCCCGATCGGTCGTCTGCTGCACGACGAAGGGGACGACAACCCGGCCCAGCGTCGAGATCAGGGCCAGCATCACCGTGACGCCGATGCCTTTGCGAAGCTCGGGTGACAGCTCGAGCCCGCGGCGCAGGGTCGCCCACGTACCGAGCTGCTGGCTGGACTCGATGACGGTGGCGTCCGGCACCGGACGCGAACGAGAGGCCGGACTCATGTTCCAGCTCCTTTCGCGTCGAGGCGATCCTCGTCAGCCAGCACCGCGGCCCGCTCCGCAGCCTCGCGGGCGTAGGCGGTCACCAGCCTGGCGTAGCCGGTGCACCGGTCCAGCAGCTGATAGTGGGGCGCGTGGTCGACCACCCGGCCGTTCTCCATGTAGACGACATCGTCGGCCAGGGCGATCGTCGCCATGCGGTACGCAACCACGAGCACCGTCGTCCGCGGAGTGTCGCCAGAACTGCCACCGACCTCGCGGAGACCGGCAAGAATGGCCTGCTCGACGCTGGGGTCGACGGCACTTGTCGCATCGTCCAGAACAAGCAGCTGGGGCTTGCGGATCACGGCTCGTGCCAAGGCTATTCGTTGGCGCTGGCCGCCAGACAAGCTGGCGCCACGCTCCCCGACACGCGTCTCGAGACCATGCGACAGCGCNGCGACGAAGCCTTCCGCCTGAGCGATGCGCAGCGCGTGCCACACCNCGTCGTCAGTTGCCGGGGCACCAAGGGTGACGTTGCCTCGGACGGTGTCATCGAACAGGAACGTCTGCTGCGCGACGAGCGAGCCGGCCTCTGGCACACCGCCCTGGGCGACGTCACTCAGGTTGACACCATCGAGACGCACGACCCCCGAGTCGGGGTCGATCAGCCGCAGCACCAGCGAGGCCAGCGTTGACTTGCCGGAGCCCGTCGGCCCGACGAGCGCGGTGGTGCCGCCCGCAAGCACATCAAGGTTGACCGACCGGACTGCCGGGCTGGTCTTGGTGACGGTGCCGTCCTCGCGGCTGACGTCGTAGGAGTACGACGCCTGGTCGGCCTGCACGCGACTGGCGCCGTCGTGCACGAGGCCACGATCGCCATACTGCATCACGCCTTTCGCCTGCAGAACCGCATCGACACGACCCCAGCCGACGACGGTGCGGGGAAGCTCGGCAAGCACCCAGCCCAGGGCGCGAACGGGGAAGGAGAGGAGTGAGAACAGGTAGGCGATCTGGACGACCTCGGCCGCGGTCAGCCGGCCGCTCGCCACTCTTGCCGTTCCCACCGCGAGGACGGCGAGGGTCCCCAAGGTGGGGATCCCCTCGATCGCCGGGTCGAACAGNCCCCGGGTGCGACCGACCTCGATGTTGGCGTTCTTGAGCCTGTCGGTCACATGGGTGAAACGAGTTGCCTCGTGCTCCTCACGGCCCATGGACTTGACGACCAGCGCTGCCTCGAAGCTCTCGTGGGCCACTTCCGAGACCTCGGCGCGGAGTTGTTGGGACGTGGTGACCAACGGCGACATGCGGCGCTGGAACGCAAGGTTGGCGACGAAAAGCATGGGGAAGACGAGCATTCCGATTGCTGCCAGGACTGGGTCGACAAGGAACATCTGCACGGTGGCCACGGTCAGCATGACGATGACGCCCAGTGCCATCGGCAGCGGCTGGAACACCTGCCATGTGGCCTCGACGTCGGCATTCGCATTGGACAGCAGCTGCCCCGACGGGTGGCGATGGTGCCACGAGAGGGGCAGGCGGAGGTACTGCCGGGTGACCCGACGTCGATACAGGGCTGCGAGATTGGTGAACGTGATGCCGGCGGCGATCCGCCGCACGACGATGCCGACGATGTTGACCAGGGTGACGGCGGACAGCAGGAGCCCGGCATACCAGAGCTGGTCCGAGGACACCTGCCGGGCGGTGATGGCGGGGCCGACGACCTCGCGGACGACCTTGCCGATCACAGTGGCGGTCGCAACCGTCATGACGCCGTAGACCGAGCTGCCCAGCACCGCCAGGGCGAACCACCAGGGCTGTTCGCGAATGCCATGACCCACGACGCGCAGGCCGCGCCGCAGGGTGGGTGACGGCGCCGACGCCAAAGCTGCCTCCAGGGGCTGAACAGGGATGTTCCACCCTCTCACGGACGCTCAAGGTCACCACGCGGGGGTTCGAGAGCCTCAGGTGTCAGGATGTCGTCATGACCCGGTTTGCCAGCAGCGAGCGCCAAAACCTGTGTGACACCTTCGAACGCGTTGGCCCTTACACCCCGACCCTGTGCTCGCCATGGCTGACCCGGGATCTGGCCGCCCACCTCGTCGTGCGCGAGCGCCGGCCCGATGTCGCAGCGGGCGTCGTGCTGCCCTTTCTAGCCGGCCGCCTGGTGCAGGTGCAGAACGGGTATGCCGCGTGGGACTGGCCGCGGTTGGTCAACGAGGTCCGGTCGGGTCCCCCTGCGTGGTCCCCCGCTTCGCTGGCGATGGTGGACGAGGCCATGAACACCGCCGAGTTCTTTGTCCACCACGAGGACGTCCTCCGCGGCGGCCCGGGCTGGAGCGCCCGCGAGCTCTCCCCCGGTCTCGAGTCGGCACTCTGGGGCATCGTCTCCAAGATCGCCCGACTGCACTTCGCCCGCTCCCGGGTAGGCGTCGTGCTGGTGGCGCCCTCGTATGGCCGGCAACAGGTTCACACCACGACCGATCTCGGCACGGTGATCGTCACCGGTACACCCGGCGAGCTCCTGCTCTATTCGTTCGGGCGTCGGGGCGTTGCCCAGGTCGACCTGTCCGGCGCCGAGGAAGCTCTCATCGCCATCTGATCCGGTTCGCAGATCATCTGACCCGCGGATCAGGCAGTCAGTGCGGCGCGCAGCGCTCAGCGGACGGGCAGCCCATGGCCGCGCAGAGCATCCTTCACCTGGCCGATGGTGAGCTCACCAAAGTGGAAGACGCTGGCGGCGAGCACAGCGTTGGCCCCTGCGTCGACCGCAGGAGCGAAGTCGGTGACGGCGCCCGCGCCACCACTGGCGATCAAGGGCACGCTCACCTCTCGCCGGACCGCCGCGATGAGCTCCAGGTCGAAGCCGTCCTTGGTGCCGTCAGCGTCCATCGAGTTGAGCAGGATCTCCCCCGCGCCCAGCTCGGCGGCCCGTGCGCACCACTCGATCGCGTCCAGCCCCGTCCCCTGCCGACCACCGTGGGTAGTCACCTCGAACTCGCCAGTGGGAGAACCCGATTCGTCGCGCCGACGCCGGACGTCAGCGGACAGGACCAAGACCTGGCAGCCGAAACGATCCGCGATATCGGCGACCAGATCCGGACGGGAGATGGCGGCGGTGTTGACTCCCACCTTGTCAGCCCCCGCGCGCAGCAATCGGTCCACATCGGCAACCGTGCGCACACCCCCGCCCACGGTCAATGGGATGAACACCTGCTCGGCGGTCCGGCGCACAACATCCAAGGTGGTCTCGCGATTGCCACTGCTGGCGGTGACATCGAGGAAGGTCAGCTCGTCGGCACCCTGCTCCTCATAGCGCTCTGCCAGCTCGACGGGATCACCCGCATCACGCAGGTTCTCGAAGTTGACCCCCTTGACGACGCGGCCGGCGTCGACGTCAAGGCAGGGGATGACCCGTATCGCGACACTCACCCGGTCAGCCTAGCGAGCACAGTGCGCGGTCCCCGGATGTCTACAGTCCAGACATGAACATCACGGCTCTGGACGAGGCGATCACCGAGGCACTCCGAGTCATCGGACATGCCCAGCCACGTTGCGGCGCCACGAAAGTCGTGGCCATCGACGGACCCAGCGGTGCGGGCAAGACAGACTTCGCTGCAGCTCTTGCCGAACGCCTCCCCGGAGCCCACGTCGTGCACATGGACGACCTGTATCCCGGCTGGGATGGTCTGGCACAGGCCGTTTCCGACCTGCACGGCCAGATCCTGGCCCCTATCGCACGCGGCGAGCGGGCGACATACAGGCGATGGGACTGGGAGAACGATCGATATGCCGACTGGCAGAGCATCCCCGCCACGTCCCTCCTGCTCGTGGAAGGTGCGGGCGCGGGCGCGGGACGCAACGCGGACCTTGAGTCCGTACTCATCTGGCTCGAGGCCGACCGCGAGGTTCGTTTCCGGCGGGGCATCGAGCGCGACGCCGAGTCATATCTGCCCCACTGGCGCCGTTGGGCCGAGCAGGAAGAGACCCTGTTCCTCGCCGACGCGACACGCAGTCGCGCCGACCTCATCATGGACACCACAACGTGACCCATCGTTGGGCATGATGGGCTGCATGGAACCGGCGGACAGGACTGCTGCGGACGCTGCGGCGATGCAGGAACGGACTGGTCGAACGCTTGACGAGTGGGTCGACCTCGTGCGGCATGCTGGGCTCGATCCGCGGCAGCAGGACGATGTCCGTCGCTGGCTCAAACACGTCCATGGCCTACCGCAAGACGTCCAAGGGACCATTGCGGATGCCGCCGCCCGTCGCGCGGGTTGGGTCGAACAGACCCTGGAGGACTACGCGGACACGATGTATGCCGGGTCGAAGGCTGAGCTACGCCCCCTCCATGACGGCGTCGTCGCCCTTGCCGCCGGGTTGGGCGATGACTGCGTGGTCGAGGGTCGCTCGACCTCCACACATGTCGTCCGCCGAACTCAGTTCGCCGCAGTCGCGCCCGGGCCACACGGCACGCTGCGGGTTGGTTTTCGTTTCCGCACAAAGGTTCCGGCCGACAACAGGCTCAGCGAAGCCGACGCGTTCGCGAAGTCAACCCATTGGATCCACCTCGCTGCCGACTCCGACGAGAACGACGTTCGTTCACTGGAACCCCTGCTCCGTGCGGCCTACGACCAGAACGGCTGAGCCCTGACCTCCTCAGCGCCCACCGACAGTCAGCCCGTCGACGAGGTCAGCCTGCCACCGGTGTGGCTCATGGCGCTGGCACTGGTCGCTGTATCAGCGAACCTGCGCGTGGCCATCGCCAGTGTCCCGCCACTGACCAAGGTCATTGCTGCCGATCTTGGCCTGTCCCACGCGTGGATCGGCGCCGTCACGACGCTTCCGGTGCTCTGTATGGGACTCCTGGCGCCTGCAGCCCAGCGCATGGGCGCACGACTCGGTGCCGCCGTCTCGGTCCAGATCGCGATGATCGCAGTGTTCGCAGGTGTGCTCCTGCGCTGGTGGGGCGACCAGGTTTGGGCGCTGTATGCCGGTACGTTCGTGGCGGGTTTCGGCATCGCTGTGGCTGGCGCGCTGCTCCCCCACCTGGTCAAGGACGTGTTCCCGCCCGAACGCACAGGGACGATCACTGGCCTCTACATGTTCGCCATGATGGGCGGCGCCACGGTTTCGTCTGCATCGTCAGCGCCTCTCGCCGCACGTTTCGGATCCTGGCAAGGCTCCCTGGCCTCTTGGTGCATCCCTGCAGCAGTCGGTGCGCTCGCCTGGGCGCCGGTCGCGCTGCGGCTCTCGCGACATCGGGCGGCCAACCCCATTGCGGCCACGAGCCATGGACTGCCCTGGCGACACCCGACGGCTTGGCTCATCGCGACCTACCTCACCATCCAGTCCTGGCAGTTCTACTCGAGCCTGGCCTGGATAGGTCCGACGTATGTCGCGCGCGGTTGGGACCCCACGACGGCGGGCTACTTGTTGTCGGCGTTTGTCGGCGCCCAGCTGATCTCGGGTCTGCTGGGACCGGTGCTCACCGACAAGGTTCATGACCACCGGGTCCTGTTGATGCCGGCCGCCGGCCTGGGGCTCGCGGGAATGGTGGCCCTGCTCGTGGCACCCGACGCCGCCGCCTGGGTGTGGGTGTGCGTGCTCGGGCTGGGGCAGGGCGCAGCGTTCTCCATCGCACTGGTGCTGCTCGTGGACTACGCAAAGACCCCCGCCGGCAGTGGGCGTCTGACGGCTATGGCCTTTTTCGTGAGCTACACGATCGCGTCATTCGGGCCCACCGTCACCGGAGCCCTGCGCGACCTGACCGGCGACTTCCACGTGATCTGGCTGCTCATGTCTCTGATGATGCTGATCCAGATGGCTCTGGCGATGCAGATGAAGCCGGGCCTGCCGAAGGTGCCCTGACTAGCGCGGCCGACCATGCACCTGGACCAGCGCCGACAAGCGCGCCGCCTCCGCCGGGGCAAGGGCGCCATCAGCCTTCTGGATCGCCATAACCGCAACGGTGTCGGTGTCATCGAGATCCACGCTCACCCACGGCGCGCCGCCTCCGAACTGCACCCTGACGATCTGCGCCCACTCCAGCTTGCGCGTCGTGATCAGGTTGCGGATCACCAGTCCCTCGGTCGAAGGAGTCGCCCGGATCGAGGCGTAGCGCCACAGTGCTGCCGCAACAGCGACACCCCAGAGGGCCAGGAAGCACCGGTCAAGGAGGTCCCAACCGCCATGGAGCGGATCAACTCTGGGCAGCGAGATCGCTCCGCCGCTGAATATCACCAAGGACAGCACTGCCATCACCAGTGCCACCCGCCGCCCCCGCCGCGGGCGAAACACGGCGTAAGGGTCGGACTCATGCCGACCGTCTGCTGACGAACGGGCCATCAGATCCGGCAGGCCGCAATGTCCGTGACCAGGATGGCGCGTGCGCCAAGGTCGTAGAGCTCGTCCATGACCTGGTTCGTCCTGTTCCGTGGCACCATCGCACGCACGGCGACGTAGCCCTTGTCGTGCAAGGGCGACACGGTCGGTGACTCCAAACCCGGGGTGAGGGCGCATGCCTGCTCGACCAGCTCAACCCGCACGTCATAGTCCATCATCACGTAGCTGCGCGCGGTGATCACGCCCTGCAGACGTCGGGCCAGGACGTCGAGGGAGCCCCGAGCCAGGCTGTCGGCGCGCTGGACCAAGACCGCTTCACTACGCAGGATCGGCTCTCCGAACACCTCAAGCCCCTGCTGGCGCAACGTCGTTCCGGTCTCCACCACGTCGGCGATCACATCCGCAACGCCCAGGGTGATGGCCGTCTCGACCGCGCCGTCGAGCCGAACGACCTCGGCGTCGACACCGTGCTCGGCCAGATAGGAGGACACCAGCCCGGCGTAGCTCGTGGCGACCCTCTTGCCTTGGATGTCTTTGACGCTCTTGGCCACCCCCGGCCGTGCGGCAAAGTGGAAGGTCGAGGCGGCAAAACCAAGGGACATCGACTCGACCGCGGCAGCGCCGGAGTCCAGCAAGAGATCACGACCTGTGATGCCGCCATCGAGACTGCCAGAGCCGACATAGACCGCGATGTCACGTGGTCGCAGGAAGAAGAACTCAATGTCCTGCTCAACATCGATCAGCACGAGCTCTTTGGGCTCTCGACGCCCCCGATAGCCAGCCTCGCGCAACATCCCGGCAGCGGCTTCGGACAGAGAACCCTTGTTGGGCACGGCAATTCGTAACATGTGATGGGTCCTTGCGTAGCGGACGGGCGCTCGGGTCAGAGGTGGGTATAGACGTCGTCGAGAGAGACGCCTGAAGCAATCATCATCACCTGCACGTGGTACAGGAGCTGGCTGATCTCCTCGGCCGTGCGCTCCTTGCCCTCGTGCTCAGCGGCCATCCACACCTCGGCAGCCTCCTCGACGATCTTCTTGCCGATCTCATGAACCCCAGCGTCCAGCGCGACAACGGTGCCCGACCCCGGTGGGCGCGTGGCAGCCTTGTCGGTCAGCTCGGCATACAACTGCTCGAAGGTCTTCACGAGGGTCAAGGTTACTTGGCGCGCACCGTGCGGTGTTCAATGCGTTTGTCTGCGGCCTGCTCGGGCGTCAACGCCAGAACCCGCTGGACGTAGATGCCCGGCAGGTGGACAGCGTCGGCGTCGATCTCACCCGGTTCGACCAGGTGCTCGACCTCGGCGATCGTGATCCGGCCTGCCATCGCAGCCACCGGGTTGATGTTGCGGGCGGACTGTCGGAACACCAGGTTGCCGTGCCGGTCGCCCTTCCAGGCCCGCACCAGGGCGAAGTCGGTGCTGAGCGCGTGCTCCAGCACGAAGGTCTGGTTCTGGCCGTTCCAGGTCATCTCGCGGGTCTCCTTCGGGGGCGACGCCTTCGCGATCGACCCGTCAGGGGCGTACCGCAACGGCACCCCCCCTTCGGCGACCTGGGTGCCAACCCCGGTCGCCGTGAAGAACGCCGCGATGCCGGCCCCACCAGCCCGCATCTTCTCGGCGAGGCTGCCCTGTGGCGTGAGCTCGACCTCGAGCTCGCCGGAGAGGAACTGACGCTCGAACTCCTTGTTCCCGCCCAGGTAGGAGGCGACCACCCGTCGGATCTGCTTGTGCTTCAACAGAATCCCCAACCCCCAGTCATCCACACCACAGTTGTTCGAAACCACCTCAAGATTTGTGACACCGCTCCTGTGCAGCTCGGCAATGAGAACATTCGGCACACCGCAGACGCCAAATCCACCCACCGCAAGCGACGAGCCGCTGACGATCCCGACAACCGCTTCGGCTGCGCTGGTGACGACTTTGTCCATGAACTTGCTTCCTGGTTGGTCGGGAGGGGCTCTTGCCTGGTCGCGCTAGGCGAGCGAGCGCACCTCGGGCACGGCATACGTGGTGGTGCGCTGGCGGACCGGACGGCCGATGCCCTCGGCGATGGACGTCAGCTCTTCAACGGTCTTGGCTGACCCATGTTCCGATCCGGCCATCCGGCTGATCGTCTCTTCCATCAGGGTGCCGCCCACATCGTTGGCCCCGCCTTGCAGCATCGAACGGGTGCCGTCAACACCGAGCTTCACCCATGAGGTCTGGATGTTGTGGATGCGCCCATGCAACATGAGCCGGGCCACCGCATGGACCGCCCGGTTGTCCCTCATCGTCGGTCCTGGGCGAGCGAGTCCGGCCAGATAGACCGGCGCATTGGTATGGATGAACGGAAGCGGGACGAACTCCGTGAAGCCTCCCGTGCGGTCCTGCAACGCCGTGAGGGTGCGCAGATGGCCGACCCAGTGGCGTGGGTGGTCGACATGGCCATACATCATCGTGCTGCTCGACGGGATGCCCAGCTCATGGGCCGTCGCGACGATCTCGACCCATTGCGCCGAAGGCAGCTTGCCCTTGGTCAGGACCCACCGGATCTCGTCGTCGAGGATCTCGGCGGCAGTTCCGGGGATCGAGTCAAGCCCGGCGTCCTTGAGCTCCTCGAGCCAGGCACGGGCAGAGATGCCGGACGTGGCCGATGCGGTCGCGATCTCCATCGGGGAGAACGCATGCACGTGGATGCCGGGCGCAGCTGACTTCACCGACCGGACGATGTCCGCGTATGCCGTCCGCCCCAGCGACGGGTCGATCCCGCCCTGCAGGCAGACCTCTGTGGCGCCCAGCGCCTGGGCCTCGGCGGCACGCTGCCCGATCTGCTCGAGGGACAAGGTGAAGGCGTCCGCGTCGCTCTTGCGCTGGGCGAATGCGCAGAACCGGCATCCGACGTAGCAGATGTTGGTGAAGTTGATGTTGCGGTTGACGACGTAGGTGACGTCGTCACCGACGGCGTCGCGGCGCACGTCATCGGCCAGGGACCTGACGGCCTCGAGGTCGGCGCCATCGCAGGTGAGCAACGCCAGGTAGTCGTCGTCCGTCAGGCCGGCCGGGTCGTTCTGCGCCCGAAGGAGGGCCGCCCGGACATCGGTGTCGAGGCGCGGAGCCGCCGTGAGTGCATCCGGCGCGCGGGTCGCGACCTCCGCCCAGCTGCCATAGACCTCGTCGAAGTCGCTGCGGCGATCGGCGCTTCTGCCCCCCTCGTCGACCTCGCGATGGAGATCCACCCGCCCATGACCGGTCCCGCTGACCTGCAGACCGCCGTCCGGCTCCTGCCACGGCAGGCCCTGCGGCTGGGCGGACGGGTTGGCCAGGCCGGTCTGCAGATCGGCCAACGCCCGAACATGCGGATGCAGTCTGGGGTCGATCCAGGGCTCGTCCCGTTGGAGAGCCCCAAGGACGTATCGCGCGCCGGTCGTGAGCCGTTCAGCCAGCCTCAGCCCGCAGTCTTCGGTCCAGCGACCCAGGTCGTCGATCTCGGGCCAGGGACGCTCGGGGTTGACGTGGTCCGGGGTGACCGGCGAGACACCACCCCAGTCGTCGACGCCGGCAGCGAGCAGGAGCGGGATCTGCTCAGGTTCGGACAGGTTCGGCGGCGCCTGGACACTGACCGAGGGCCCCAGAAGCAGCCTGGTCACGGCAATCGTGGCGAGGTACTCCTCCTCGCCCAGATCCGGCGTCGAACGCATCGACGTGTCGTTCTTGGACCGGAAGTTCTGGACGATGCACTCCTGGATCGAGCCGTACTCGCGCGCGACCCGCCGAATGGCCAGGATCGACTCCAGCCTCTCCGGCAGCGTCTCCCCGATACCGACCAGGATGCCCGTGGTGAACGGGATCCCCACCCGCCCTGCGTCCTCGAGCACCCGCAGCCGAACGGCCGGATCCTTGTCGGGAGAACCGAAATGTGCCTGCCCCTCCTGCTCGAAGAGCCGCCGGGAGGTGGTCTCGAGCATCATCCCCATCGACGGCGCCACCGGCTTGAGCCGCTGCAGGCCCGACCACGACATGACGCCCGGGTTGAGGTGCGGCAAAAGGCCCGTCTCCTCGAGGACCCGGATGGCCATGGCCCGCAC